>CESM01211100.1_pt1 | contig 27609 bp, 41 predicted proteins | sample 361421 | NCBI WGS metagenome assembly CESM01 (sample SAMEA2622219, study PRJEB7988) | marine metagenome | isolation source: saline water (ENVO:00002010), including | reverse complement strand
TAAAAATTATAAAATAACACAACATAAATGATGATAATTATAATTTAATTTTTTATAATTATTATTATTTATTTCATTACAAAAATTCATATTTATTATTTTATGATTATCATTATGATTATCATTATGATTATTATAAATTATTTTGTGATTTAAAAGATAATAATAATAAAATTCATCATCTCTCAATTCTTCAATTAATTTTATTGGTTTATAAAATTTAATGTAAAATTTTTTTTTTTGTCTATCAAATAATAAATGTAAATCAGGATTTAATTTACTAGAAATATATAAAATATATGGAATATTTTTAAATCCAAGTAAAATATTTTCACGATCAATACTGATTTTATATTTAATTAATTGATAATAATGATTTTTTAAATATTCTATTTTATTTTTATGTATATCATCAGGATAATAATATAATTCATTAGAATATTTATCAATAATATTATAATATTCCAATAAAGAACTATTATTCATAATTTAAATATACATATTAAATTATTTTAATATAATTAAATCAATTTATTTTTCAATTATTTGATCCATTAAACCTATTTTAACCATTTTTTTACTATCCCAATTATTATAAATTAGTAAATATTTTAACATTTTTTCATTAGATACTTTATATTTAATTTTTAATAAAATTTTTTTTAATTCATTAAAATCATTAAGTTTTTGCTTATAAACACCCCAATATAAATTATTATTATATCTAGTAAAAGGTGTCATATAACAAATAACATTTTTTCTTATAATTCTAAAATCACACAATGATGCTAATAAAAATCCCGCATTAAAACAATTATCTTCAATAATAGATATAAATTCAACCTTATTATTATAAGTATCTTTAAATTCTATAAACTTATTTAAAGCAGTTATATAACCCCCCTTAGAATAAATATGTAAATAAACAGAATTATAATTATAATTAATAATAATTTCTTTAATAACATCAATTAATTTATTAATAATAGTAATTGATATAATACCATTAAATAAAATACTATTATGTATACCTTTATAAATCTTAATATAACTATTATCTAATTCATTAAAATATTTAATATCAAAATTATTATAATTATTATTAGAAATATATAATAAATTATTATCATTATATTTTCGTTTCATCTAACTTAATGTAATTTATTTTAATAATATAATATAAAAATAATAATCAATTTTTTTGTTAGATATAAAAAAAATTGATTATTATATATTAACGATATAGATGTAACAATTTCTTCTCGAAGACAAAATGTCGACTGTTCTTTCTCTTTACATTCCTGTTATTCAAGACAACATTACTGAGGCTTACATTAAGCGTCAGTTTGAGAATCATGAGATTGGCAAAATTCTTCGTGTGGATTTTGTAAAGAATATTTCGAAGCGAAGGAGGGAAGCATTTATTCATTTCGATGAATGGTATGACAACCCTACTTCGCGTGCATTGCAGGAAGATATCAAGAATCCAGATACACAAACAAGGTTTGTTTATATGGGAACTAAGTTCTTTCCTTTGCTCGTAAATAAAAATGCACACAAGCGAGTAAATAATCCGAATTATGAACCGCTAAAGGAAAGCCCTTCTGTGATTTTGTCAATTCCAATTATGAAACCAGTAGATCAGAAAAACTATAGTTCTAAGAAACAACAGATGTAAAAACAAGATAGAGAAGAAATAAAAAAAAAATAAGTAAATAGTAAAGCGACTTATTTTTTTTTTATAATATATATAAAAAAAAGAGATAAATTATTTAATAAAAATTGATAAAAAAATTTATAAATAATTAATTATAAATAATATATGGGAGCAGGAATTTTACCAGTAACATTTTATAAAGGTATACTTTATATTCTATTAGGACAAGAAAGACATAATCCATCATTATGGTCAGATTTTGGTGGAAGTTCAAATGCAGGAGAAGATCGACTAGATACAGCAACAAGAGAAGGTGAAGAAGAATTAAATGGATTTTTAGGAAATAAAGAGGAATTAAAAAATTTTATAAAAGATAACCCAATAATGGCATTTAGTTCACCAGAGTCAAAATATACAACATTTCTTTTAAAAATAAAATACAATGAAGAATTACCATATTATTTTAGAAAAAATAGTGAGTTTGTTAAAAAATATAATCCAGAATTAATTAGAAAAAATAATGGATTATATGAAAAAAAGAGAATAGCATGGTTTGCAGTTCATGAAAAATATATTAGTTGTAAAGATTATCCTAATTTTGGAATAAGACCACATTATAAACAAATTATTCATTCAGTAATTCATAATAAAAATTATATTATAGCACAAATTAAAGATAATAAAAATTTTATAGAAAAATCAAAATAAAAAAGAAAAAAAAGAAAAAAAGAAAAAAATTTTTTTTTACTAGAAAAATTATGTAATATGAGAGAATAAAAAAAAGAATTAACTATTAATGAATATAAAAGAAAAAATTACAAAAGAAATTAGAAATAATTATGGAATAGTTTATACGCCAGATAATTTAGTAAATGAAATATTAGATTTAATACCTGAAAAATATTTCAAAATGAAAGATTTAACTTGGTTAGATGTAGGTGCAGGTAGAGGTGCTTTTATTCTGAATTTATATAATAGATTAATAAAACATCTCTCCGAGCAATTTGAAAATATAGAACTATGCAAACAACATATAATTAAAAATATGTTATTTATGATTGAAATTTATCCACCACATATTGATTATTTAAAAGAATTATTTACAAATGAAGCAAATATTATAAATGAATGTTTTTTATCAATAAATAATAATTCAATAAAAAAATTTGATTTTATAATAGGGAACCCACCATATAATATAAATGGACAAATAAAAACGCCATCAAATAAGATATTAAAAAAAACAAACGATGGTAAAACAATTTATATAAATTTTATAAATAAAAGTTTAGATTTATTAAATAATAATGGTTATTTAAATTTAATAATACCATCTTTATGGTTAAAACCCGATAAAGCAAAATTATATAATGTATTAACCAATTTAGAAATAATAAAAATAAAATGTTTTTCAAATAGTGAAAGTACAAAAAAATTTAATTATCAAGCAGAAGTTCCAACATGTTATTTTTTAATAAAAAATAATATAACAAGTAATATAGAAAATAAAAATATAAAAATTTACGATAAAATAGAGAGGGAATATTTAAATTATTTATTAAAAAAAAATAAACCAATACCAATAAATGGAATAAATGTTTTAAATAAAATAGAAAAATATATAGAAATTTATGGTACTTTAAAATATTTGAAAACAAATATTCCTTGTAATAAAAGTAAAATATCAAATAATGAAGGAGAAATTTATAAATATAAAAATATAAAAACATGTAAATTAAATAATTTAAAACCAGAATTAATAATAAATTATTCAAATATAAAATCAAAATACGAGACAAATTATGGAAAATTAATATTAGCTCATAAAATGTATGGAATGCCTTATTTAGATAAAGAAGGACTATATGGTATAAGTACAAGAGACAATTATATAATTTCAGAAAAAGATTATAATATAGATGAATTAGAAACAATTCAATATTTTTTATCAACAAAATTTATTTTATTTATATATTCATGTTGTAATTATAGAATGAATTTTTTAGAAAAATCATCATTTGAATTTATACCAAATATATTAAAAATAAAAGATTTCCCAAATTTAAAAAATAAAAATAGATTTACGAGAGATAAACTAATATGCGATTTTTTTAATCTAACTACTAAAGAATTTGAATATATAGAAAAGTTTTCAAGAGATTATATTTTTTTTGTTTAATTAATAGATATATTTTCCATATTTTCCTCTATTAAAGTTTGAATAATATTATTAGCCCATGTGATATAATAAACACTTATAAAAGATTCATAATTTTTTATAGCATTTAAAATATAAGTTATATTACCAGATTGAATAGAGTTATTAACTTCATCTATAAAAAGATCATAATAATTAATATTAATATTATTATTCATTTATATAATAATATTAAAATATAATTGTTAAAACTAAAAAAATTGATTAATTTTTCAATTTTTTTTATGATATTATATTTACTGTAATATGAGCAGAATTTTCATTAAAAGATTAACAAATTTAGCTATAAAAAAAAATATAATTATTAAGAATGAGGATTCAATTATAAATGATTTAATTTATCATGTAAATGATTATAATTTAAAAAAAAATAAAGTAGTATATAATTTTTATGGAGATATTTGTTTAGAATGTCATGGAAATGGTTGGAAAACTTGTAATAACCAATTAGAAAATAATTTAATAAATGGGTTAGGTTTTAAATTTGTACTTTGTAAAAAGTGTAATGGATTAGGATATATTTAAATATCAATAGATCCACATTTTAATAATCCTTCTTTTTCTAAATTATCTAAATATAAATCATTATAATTATATTTTTTCATGAGAATAGTATTATTTATATAGTTTGTTTTATAATATTGAATTAAATTATTAAAAATATTAAATTCTTTACAGAAATCTATAGTATTTATAGCAGTATGAATAGCATTATTACTACTTACATATTTAGTGATATTATAAGCACCTAAATATTCCGTAAGATATTTTTTAAATAATAGTGAACTTATAAATAACTCAAAAACTTTAGCATCCAATTGAATTTTATTTTTATATAAATATATAAGTGTACTTTGCATAGATTCATTACTAAAAGGTTCTACTATTATTTTTTCATCTATTAAATATTTGTTAAAATTATTAACAAAAGTTTCTTTATCTATTTTAACATTATAACAATAATCATATAAAACAGTTATTAAACCACACATATCAAAGCTATCATTTTTATATATAATATCTTTAAATAATTCTTGATATTCTTTGGTATTTTTACTAATATAACCATAATCATAAATAATTATTTTATAAAAATTCTTATAAGGTATAATTTTCCAATTAGAATCATGTAAATCTGAATGAAAATAAGATTGATTAAAATAATTATCTTTTAAAAAAGTAGATAATAAAGTAATAATTTTAAATTTATTATTAAAACTAACATCTATATTATTTATACTATCACCATCAATATAAGACATAATTAATATATTTTTAGTACACATAATAGGTTCTGGTATCAATATATATTCATTATCTAAATATTGATGATAAAAATACTTCATATTATTATATTCTTTAATTAAGTCAAATTGATCAATTAAATTACTAAAAAATGTATCTAATAAAAAAATAATAGAAAATTTATTTAAAAATGAAATATTAGTAGTAATATAATTATAAACTTTAAAAAATAAGATAGGATATATAGCTTGATATTTTATATCAGGATGAACAATTTTAATAGCAACATCTTTATTTTTATATTTGGCTTTATAAACTTGTGCTATAGAACCAGATTTAATAGTATAATATTCATTAATAATTATTGAAGAATATGTTTCTATATCTAATTCTTTTTTCATTATTTTTAAAGTATGACTTAAATGATGAATAGAGCAATTTTCATAAAATGAAGAAAATAAATTATATATAAAATTATGATTAGGTTCTAAAATATTTAAATTAGCCATACTCCATTGAACAATTTTAATTAAAACACAACCATTATATTGAATACTATTATATAAATATTTTAATAATGTTTCATTATATTTATTAGTTATTTTATATGATATATAATTAGTTGTTAATAAATTAAGAAATGCAAAAAAATATAATAGATATTTAATTCTTTTGTATAAATCTAATAGAATATAAGATAAATTATTATAAATATTAATCATAACCATGGTTAATAGATTATTTATTAATATTAGTTTATATTTAATATAATATAAAATATTAAATATAAATTATTATTATATTAAATATAAACTAATATTAAATATTATAGTTATTTTTATGGGAGAATATTTATATGATGTAAAATCTATAATAGTAAATTTTTTAAAATTAAAATATAAAGAATATTTAAACACTAGTAATTTATTATATATAAATGAAAATAAATTAGATGAAACATTAAATATATTATATAATAATAATTATACACTATTAAAACAAGAAATAAGAGATAAAACGAGAGATAAATACAAAAATGAATACAATTCAACTATTGTTGAAAATATAATTTTAGATTTGTTTCAAGATAAAGATTCAAGTATTAGAAAAATAATAGAACATATAAAATATGTACAAAATATAAATTATTTAATTATAGAAGTACCAATAATTAATGAATCTTTAAATTTAAATATATCAAATATAAATGGATTTATTATTATAAATCATATAAAAAATATAGAAAATTTAGATGAAAATCATAAAAGTATTTTTAATAAAATACTTGAATATAAATTTATAGATAGTATAAATAATAAAATATTAATTGATTTTGATGAAAATGAGAGAATTAATGTAATTAAAGAAGAGTTAAAAAATAAAAAAACAATAAGTTTAGGCTTATATTATTTAAAAAATAATAATATAGATATTCAATAATTGATATGATTATAAAATAATAAATGTTTAATAATATTTAAAAAAATTGAATATTATTAAAAGTAAAAATAAATAAAAAATAAATGCTAAATATAACAGTAACAAGATTTAATAAAACAACATTTGAAGAAAATAAAAATTATAGAATTAATAATAATATAAATTGTATTTATTCTATTCCAATAAAAATATGTGATAAAATTTTACCAAATGAAAAAATAATAGTGATAGAAATGAATAATTCAAAAAATAAAATAGAAGGATTTGGAATTATAAAAAATAAATTAGATTTACAAAATAAATATAAAATATATAATGATAATAATTATAATAGATATACATATAAATCTAAATATAGAATAGATGTAAAAGATTTGACTAGTTATGAATTATTTTTAATTGAAGAATTAGAAAACTTATTATTTAAAACACGTTCCCATTGCAAAAGAGGTCAAGGTATTCAAAAATTACCAAATCATATATCATTCAAAAATTATAAATTTAATTATATTAGATTTTTAAATGAAATATATTTATCACAATTTAATAAATAAATATATTTATTACGATTTAATAAATAAATGTTTTTATTATATAATTATTATTATGGAAAAAAATTATAATACAAATTTAAATAATTATACAAGCGATGAATTATTAGATATATTAGATTTAAATAATAACTATACAAAAGAAGAAGTATTAAATAAAGTATTAAATTTAAGTCAAACATTATTTTTTAATAATGAAAATATGATAACTTTTTTAAATAATATACAAGATAGATTGATAGATGAAATAAATTTTAATTATAATCAAAAAATTTTATCAGATTATCAAGCAAATATTGAAATTGAAAAAAATCAAGAATATGATGAAGAAAATCAAAATGATGAGGATGATGAGGATGATGAGGATGATGAGGATGATGAAGAAGAAAATAAGTTACTAGAAAATAAAATAAAAAATAATTCTAAATTAGAAAATTACAATGATTATGAATTAATAAAAAAAAATAAAAATGAAATAGAAAATTATAATATTTACAATTATCTACATTTCGATACAATGTTTAGATCAAAAAACAATATTGTAATAGAAACATCACCAGGTGACAGTACATTTATATTATCAAATCCTATAATAAATATTAGTAGAATAAAATTATCATCTATAAATATAAAAAAACCATTCTTAATAAGTAATATAAAGTCAAATAATAAATTTATTATAAAGGAATTTAATAGTCAAAATAATTGTATTAGAGAACATGATATATTAATAGATGATGGATATTATGATGATCCACAATTATTAGAAGATTTTTTAAATACAAAATATTTTAATTCATCATCAGATGTAGATTTTTTAAAAAATCTAACTTTTTCAATAGATAAAAATTCTAATAAAATTTGTTTTGATTTAAGCAGTAGTTATAATGATGCTAATTATTCTTATTTTTCATTAGATTTTAAAACAAATTATATACCAAATTATTCATTAGCAACTATTTTAGGTTTTAAATATAGCAAAAATTATTATAAATCAACAGATGATAAAATAATATCGCCATATAATTATAGTAATAAAGGTACTACTGAACTATTTTTTTGTTTTGATGAATATCAATCAAATATAATAGAGACACATAAACTATTTTTTGATAGTAATATGTCTACACAGAAAATTCTAGCTAAAATAAATTGTGCAAAAGCAAATATTAATACAAATCATTATATAAGTGAAATATATTCAAATACTGAAACTAGAAATGATCATAGTAGATTTTATGATGGTTTAATAAATTTATTAAATTTTAAAATTAAAATAATAGATAATTATGGAAATATTTTAATAAATAATATAAATGAAGATTTTACATTTACATTAGAAGTAAAAATAGACAATATAAGATTAATCAAATAAATAATTAAAAAAAATATATTTGATTGTAATTTAAATAAATAATTAAAAATAATATATTAATTATGTATTTAATTCCATTAGTAAGAACATCAAGAGCAATTACAATATGTACATTATTACCAAATAATCCATTATTATCAGTAGCAGTAAGTGAAATAACAAGTTTTATAGTTCCATTTATATATAATTATCCAAATGATATATTTAATACTGCTTTTTTGTTTGGATATTATTATTTATATTATACAGAATCGGCATTAAATTTAATGTATAAAATTGAAAAAAATAATAATTTATATTATAAATTAGAGTTTTTATCTATTTTAACTTATTTAATATTTTTTGTATTAGTTAAAAGATAAAATTAAATTTTAATTAATTTAAATTTATTTATGCTTTGTTAAAATCTACTTTTTCTTTTTTTATTTTATTATCTAAAACAGGAACTGATTTATCTACTAATTCAACGTTTGATGGTCTAGTTACATGAATAATAAATTTGTCTTCAGCAACATCAGGTATAGCTTGTTCACCGTTAGAAAATTTTTCTTTAAAAGCTTTAATAGCAGCACCAGAAATATTAGGTGCATCTTGTTGTAATCTTTCATATTCTTTTAATGCATATGCAGTTAAAACATCAGAAGGATCACGATCTTCTCTAGACATATTCATTTGTAATGTAATATATCTATAAAAAGAACCAAATTGTTTAGATACTGAAGCATGATCAGCAGCTTTTTCTTCAGCATTATAAAATTTTTTAAAGGATTGAATTAAAGCAGAAATTAATCCTATCCCACCAACACCGAATAAAACAGCATTTTTGCTTTCTTCATCTTCTAGACTAGTAGCAACTAATGATACTGATGATGCAAAACTAGTAACTACAATACCACTTATGGCTAAATTATTAGCAAATTTTTTCCATCTAGAACCCGAATAAGCATGCATAAATCTCAATCCGGCGGCTTTTTCTCCCCAATCAGCAATTAATTTTTCCATATTATCAGACCATGACTCAGCATTTACTTTTTTTCTAATATCACCAAGACGCGCAGAAACAAGAGCTTCTTGTTCGCCAGCCCCTAATTCAGAAATAACATTCTTGCTCATTTTTATAATAATACGCAATAAAAAAAATAAAATATTGAAAATTTTTAAAATATTTTTAAAATTTTGTGTAAAAATAATAATATTAAAATAATTATAATAAAATAATTATATGTAATAAAATAAATAAGATAAAATGTATTATAAATAAATAAAATTATATCATTAAATACATTTTTTACACCCAAATAATAAATAGATACAAAAATAATTGAAAAATTGAAAATTAAAATAAGATTACTTATAAAAATTTTTTCTAAATAATTTATTTTTTTTATTAAATAATTCTTAATATTTGAATTTTTTTTTTCTAAATAGTAAAATTTATTTAGAAAAGAGAGTGAAATTTTATTATTATTATTAATATTATTTTCTAGATTATTAATTTTAATATTCATAGTGTTAAAATTAATATTAGTTAAAGTAATAAATTTATCAACACAAATAAAATATTGCTGTATTTCATCGATATTTGTATAAAATAAAGTTTGACCTTCCTTAGTATATTTATACCCAATTGGTTTTTTATTTAATAAATAATTTTTTAAATTATGAATATTATTTTCATTTTTATAATTTTCACCTAATTGATTAATATTTAATTCTATAGTATTCATAATGAATTTTAAAATAGATAAAAATAAAAAAAACATTTCAATTTTAATTTAAATCTTTAAAAGTGTAAAAATTTCATTCCCACAACTATATTCATGTTTAAGTATTGTAAAACCAGTAGATTTAATTAAATTTTTAATTTCATCATGTTTAAATATATAATAATACCTTTCATATTTTTTGTTATATGAATTCCAAATAACAATATTATTACCATAACAGCTAAATGTTCTTTTAGTTTTATAAGGTTGATTAATAGACCAAACTGAAAGTAGTAATTTACAACCTGGTTTAAGTATTCTTTTCATTTCTTTTAATGCATCTATTCTATGTTCAACAGTTGATAAATGATGAAACACAGCAATACAAATAATTCCATCTGCTATATTACTTTCTAAATTAACAGAAGTAATATTAGAATTAATAACATTATAATTTTTAGCTTTACAAATATCAACAAACTTAGAACAATTATCAACACCTATAAAATTTAAATTTTCATAGTCCATATTTCTTCCATTTCCACAACCTAAATCTATTATAAGAGAGTTTTTTTTAAAATTATTAAGAAATTCTGTAATCCAATTCCATTTATTAACTCTAGTAACATTAAAATGTTCTGCTATATCATTATAAACATTATTAACATTATTAAATTCTAAATTTGATAGCATAATTATTATTAATTAAAATAATTATAATATAATCTTTTCAATTTTATTTAAAATATTATATTAAATCTATACTATTTTCATAATAAAAAGCTTTTTGTCTTTCTAATTTGGGTATAGTAAATTCATGTGATTTGTATATTGTCTCATCTACAATAACTTCTTCTTTAATATTTAATTCTATAGCATTGAATGTGTTAATATTTTTTTTAATTATATCTGTTTTTTTATTTTTATCATCAGTATTATTATTAATTTTTTTATTATTTTCGAAAGATAATGAATACATATATTATATTTGTATAAAAATTATTTTTTTAAATATATTTAAAAAGAATACTATATTTAAATTATTATATGGCAGCAATAGGTATAGATTTAGGGACAACTTATTCATGTGTAGCAGTATGGAAAAATGATCAATGTGAAATTATTGCAAATGATCAAGGTTCAAGAACAACACCATCATATGTAGCATTTACTGATAATGAAAGATTAATAGGTAACTCTGCTAAAAATCAGAGTACTCAAAATCCCGAAAATACAATATTTGATGCAAAACGTTTAATTGGAAGAAATTATAATGATTCTGCTACCCAAAAAGATATAAAACATTTTCCATTTCAAGTTATAGATAAAGATAATAAACCAATTATTCAAGCAATGTATAAAAATGAACTAAAAAACTTTCAACCCGAAGAAATATCTTCTATGATTTTAGTTAAAATGAAAGAAATTGCTGAAGAATATCTAGGTGAAAAAGTCGAAAAAGCTGTTATTACTGTACCTGCATATTTTAATGATTCACAAAGACAATCTACTAAAGATGCCGGTGCTATTGCTGGTTTAGAAGTTTTAAGAATTATAAATGAACCTACTGCAGCTGCTATTGCATATGGATTAGATAATAAAACAGAAAAAGAAAGAAATATTTTAATTTATGATTTGGGAGGAGGAACATTTGATGTAACACTTCTTACAATTGATGAAGGCGTCTTTGAAGTAAAAGCAACTGCAGGAGATACAAGGTTAGGTGGTGAAGATTTTGATTTACGTCTAGTACAACATTTTGCTCAAGAATTTAAAAGAAAAAATAAAAAAGACTTATCTGAAAATAAAAAATCAATGAAAAGATTAAAAAGTGCTTGTGAAAATTTAAAAAAATCATTATCATCTACTACACAAGCATCCATTGAAATTGATAGTTTATTTGAAGGTATTGATTATACTAGTAATATGACTCGTGCAAGATTTGAAGAATTATGTGGTGATTTATTTAGAAAAACATTTGATCCTGTTGAAAAAGTAATTAAAGATTCAAAAATAAGTAAATCTGATATACATGAAGTTGTTCTTGTTGGTGGTTCTACTAGAATTCCAAAAATTCAAAAACAACTTAGTGATTTTTTTAATGGAAAATCATTAAATAAAACAATTAACCCTGATGAAGCTGTTGCTTATGGTGCTGCTGTTCAAGCTGCTTTATTATGTGGTACTAAAGATAAAAAAATTAGTGATTTACTTCTTTTAGATGTTGCTCCACTATCATTAGGCGTTGAAACTAGTGGTGGCGTAATGACAAAAATTATTGAGAGAAATCAAACAATTCCTACTAAAAAATCACAAACATTTAGTACATATGCCGATAATCAACCTGCTGTAACAATTCAAGTTTTTGAAGGTGAAAGACAGTTTACAAAAGATAATAATAAATTAGGTGAATTCACATTAAATGGAATACCACCTATGCCTCGAGGTGTTCCACAAATTGAAATAAGTTATGATTTAGATTCTAATGGTATTTTAACTGTATCTGCTTCTGAAAAATCTACTGGTAAATCTGATGAAATAAAAGTAACCAATGATAAAGGACGTCTTTCAAAAGAAGATATTGATCAAATGTTAGAAGATGCTGAAAAATTTAAAGAAGAAGATGAAAAAATAAAATCAGTAATAGAATCTCGTAATAATTATGAAAATTTATTATATCAATTTAAATCAACTCTAAATGATGAAAAAATTGCTTCTTTAATTGATGAAAATGTAAAAACAGAATTTACAGAATATATTGAAGAAAGTACAAAATGGTTAGATTCTAACCAACAAGCATCTAAAGAAGAATATGATGAAAAATCTAAAGAATTACAAGATAAATTAAAACCACTTCAAGAAAAACTTATGGCTAATATGCAATCACAAATGCCCGCTGGAATGCCTGGTGGAATTCCTGGTGGAATGCCTGGTGGTATGCCTGGTGGTATGCCTGGTGGAATGCCTGACATGAATAGTTCTGTTAATATAGATGATGTAGACTAAAAATAATATATATATATATATATATATATATGAGTAATTTACGCGCAGTCACGAGAAAAATGACGGAAAATGAGATAAGAGAAAAAGTAAATGCACAATTAAAGGAATTGGGTGTTACTTATCCAAATAATGATATAGACGTCCATAATACATTTAGTAAAAGAAATAGTCAGGCTAAGGGAAAAACAATAAAAAAGAGAGCAAATAAAAAAAGAAAGCAAAGTAAAAAAAGAAAGCAAAGTAAAAAAAGAAAGCAAAGTAAAAAAAGGAATTAATAAGGAAGAGAATTGTGATGATGTAGATTTAAATATATAATAATTTATATTTGTAATATAAATTAGTATATATAATAAAAATATAAAGTTAAGTATGGATATGATGTAATTCTTGAGTAGATATTCCACTATTATGATTAGGAACATTGTTTGTAAATGTATGTACATGTGCAATAGAACGATATCTTACTATTCCACAAGATATACTTATAATAATTATAACAATAATTAAAATAATAATAGTAATAATAAGAATTGGAATATTTAATATAGTATTTTGATTATATTCTTTATTTTCATTAAAATTTTTAGAACAAAATGTCCATTTAGAATTAATAAATTTAAATGGTATTGTAAATGAAACATTTGAAAAATCTAAAATAGTATAATTGAAATTATTATATATTTTAGAATAATACAAACAATCTAAATAATTATTATTATCATCATTAACGTTAATATTATTTAAATATACATCGATAGTATAATTATAATTTATTTTATTTGAGACAAAATTTTTTTCAACTTCATTTTCAAAATTTTGAAATAATTTATATTTTATTAAAGATGATGTTCCTATATATTGAATATTAAATCCAGTATCATAATGTGAAATAATATTATTATGATCAATAGAATGACCATCACTAATACTATGATCACCTGAAAAAGAATGATCCAAATCAGCACAAATATTATTTATAATTGAAATAAATAAAATTAACTTCATTTATAAATAATATAAATTCAACTTTAATATATTTTATTAAATATTAAAACTAACATTTAAAATAATAAGCAAAACTAATAGTAAGAAAGATTGAAAAAATAATAATAATATGAGGAGTATAATTAGAAATATCAGGAATATAATTGAATTTATTATCTAAAACGGTAATAGGGCTTCTGCGGGGTCTATCCATAAAATAAAATATAATATAATTATTTAAATAGTTTTTAAATATTTAAATATATATAATGAATAATTTATTAGGATTAACAATAACAGGATTAGTAAGTGGTATATTTGCAGGATTTATAGGAGCTGGTGCAGAAATAATAATAGTTCCATTATTAACTTTTTTTAGTATTTTTCCATCAATAAAAGACAGTATAGCGACATCATTATATATGTTACTTCCGCCGATAGGATTATTTGCTGCAATAAATTTTAATAAAAAAGGACTGGGAGATTTTAAAGCAGGATTATATATGGCATTAATTTTTACAATAGCAAGTTTTTTTTCTTCATATATAAATATAAATTTGGATGTAAACATATTAAGAAAAATTTTTGGAATTTTTACAATATTATCAGGTTTATACATATATTTCAATACAGAAAATTAGTAAAATAAATAGAAAATGCGATAATATATGAAAGATTATTTAATAATAGAGTATTGTTTTTACCAATTGTAACAGGTAATGTATAAATATTATTATTTATATCTTCATCAATGTCTTTAATATCTAATGCATTACTAGATGCAAACATTAAAAAAAAATTAGGCATATATATATTAGGATGATAGAGTATTTCATAATTATTTTCATATAATACACATGGTAATATAACAGCACCTAATGTCCAAAATATAGCAATATATAAAGATTTAAATTCACCAAAATTTTCTTTAAAATTTCTGTAAAATAAAGTAGAACTTATAAGATAAATAAATGGATATGTTTCAATATTATCTTTAATAATATTGTTAATGTATATAAAACTAGAAAATATAATAAATATATTAAAATAGGTATTTTTAATAAGATAATTATAATAATCAATTTTATCTTGAGAATAAATATGAGTATTATTTAGATTATCAGTATAATCTAATGCATCAAGAAATCTATCACTACCATATGTAAATATACCAATAGCAATTTGTAATATAAATAATTCTGTGTTTATAATATTTTTATTAAAATATGTATAAGTAAATATATATTGTAATATATTAAGAGGAACACCAATAGCAGATCCTATAATAGGATTATAAAATTGGTTATTAGAATTATTATTTTTTAATAATAATGGATAATTGTAAATAGGTCTAGGTGTAGTTAAAACATTAAACTTTTTATAACTATTGTAATAAATAAATACCATATTATTTAATATACTATAAAATAATATATGTTTAACTTATATTATTTTATAAATAATAACATATCTAATCAATATTAAATATATTAGACCACATAACACCCATAAAATTAATTTTATTTTTAAAATAAAAAACCGAATGTAGATTTTCATTTTTAAATTCATAATCAAGAAATTTAAATTTAACATCATGTTTTAAAGTAGTAATAATATCATTATCTATAAATAAAGAATCATAAAAAACTTTATCATAAATACCAGAAGTATAATATATAATGTCTGTATATTTAACTAATTCATAACTAATTTTATTATTTTTTATAAAATTATTATTAATATTATATTTAAATTTTAAATTAAAATTATTATTATTCGCAAAACCTTTAATAATATTATTTTTTTTTAGAAATTGTATATTACCAGATTTTTTAAATAAATTAATGGGATCTAATGATAACATATTAGATACATAATCTAATATTAATGTACCTTTTAAGTTTTGTTTATTACATACATATGTATTAATTTCACATCTAACAGAATTTTGATTATTTAAAAAATCAAATAATGGACTAGTACAATTATAAATATTAATACTTAAGAAATAATCGAGATTAGTATTTTTAATGATTTCTGTTGGAATAATTTTAAAATTATTATTTTTATTATTATTCATAAATGAATTAATTATATTATATTCATGATTATCTAATTTATAATTAATATAAGTAGAATAAGGACTAACAATAAACGCGGAAGATAATGGATTTTTATTAATAGGATTACTAATTAAATTAGGCATTCCAGACAACATAAAATTATATAAAATTTTTAATAAATTATTATTTATAAACATTATAATATTATTAAATATTATAATATTATTGAATATTATTTTTATATTATAATTATATATTATGAATAATATTTTGAATATAGCACGAGCATTTGATAAAATAATATTATTAATTTTATATTTTAGTTATTTTTTTACTTTAAATAGTGATTTTTTAATATTTACTTTGGGATTTATTTTTAATAATAGGTTAAATTATATATTAAAATATTATATTTTTGAAAAAATATATGGAAAAAATAATATACCATTGTTAGGTAAAGGAATTAGACCAAATGGAGCTAAAAATTGTTGTAATTTTGCACCATGTAATCCATTAAAACCAAAATCATATGGTATGCCTTCTGGTCATTCTCAATCCGTAGCTTATTTTTCAACTCTAGGTATAATGTTATTGTTAGATAATAAAAAAAATAATAATGTTATAAATATTTTATGTTCTTTAATATTAATATGTTTAACAATATTTATAATGTATTCTCGTATATTATTTAAATGTCATAGTGGAATGCAAACATTTATAGGTGCTTTAATTGGTATAATATTAGGATTATTATTATATAAATATAAAAATAAAATAAAAAATAACCTCAATTTACATGATAATAATGATAATAATGATATTAATGATAATAATAATGAAATATACATATTAATAATAACAACAATAATAATATTAACTATTTTATAGTAATTTATCAATTTGTTCTTTAAGATCATCTAATTTTGGAGGATTTAATGAATTATAATCAATATATATTTTATCTTTACTATAAGAATTAAATAATTCTGGTTGACGGTTAACAGGATATATAGGATATGGCCAATGTGATGTAGTTCTTTTATATTTAAAACATTGTTTTCTATAATTTTCTTCATCTATAGTATTACCAGCACCATTTTTTGGTAAATAACATAAATATTGTACTAATCTCTCTTCCATACAATCTTGATTACCACACAAATTTTGATGAAACGTTCTAGAATCCCAAATAACTAAATCACCTGCATTTACTTTTAAATTAACTTGTGTATTTATTATATTATTAATATAACTAGGATCAATTATATTCCAATCACTTGGACTATCAATATTCATTTTTATAAAATAATCTTCGTGTAACAAATTACTACCTTTGTATAATTGTAAAGTTCTCTCTTCATTATTTGTTAAACTAATAAATGATTGATAACAATGAATACCTTTTTTTCTAGAAGATTGATCAGTATGTGTCCAATATCTTTCACTACATATATAATCAGTAGGGTAATAACATGCACCATCAAATGATGTAACAAGTTCATCTGTTTGCCATAAATCTTTAAAAACATTAATTATTTTTTCATTAGTTCTTACTAACCATGCAAACCTTTGATTACCTACTTCATGAAACTTAAAAATTCCATTATATTCAATAATATTATGTAATTTTTTTAAATCAGTAACATTATTATACCAATTAAAAAATTCATTTTTATATTCTTGAATTTCATCATCATTTAATATATTTCTTAATATAATATATCCATTTGTATTAAGTTCTTCTTTAATTCTCTCATAATTATTATTTTTAAAAATATATTTTTCCATATAAAATTAATTATATTATTATAGTTAATTTTATTTATATTATATTTATAATGATAAATTTATCTACTATTAAATATTTTATATATAATATTAGTAGAAATGATAATTTATATTTACCAATTGATATAAGAAAATTAATATGGGAATATTATCATATTGTAGATATTATAAAGTGTAATATTTGTAATAAAGTTTTAATAGATTTTAATGTTAATATTTTATATAGAAATAATGATTTAATAGAAAACTATAGTATAATTAATGGTAATGCAAAATGTGATAAATGTTTTATTGATTAAAATATAAACACTCATTATTTATTATTAAATAATGAAATTATTTATTAATATTTTATTATTAATAGAAAGTGTTAATTGTTATATTTTTAGTTATCCAGCAAATATTTATAAAAAAAAATATAATGATAAAATTATAAAAATTTATGAACCTGAAAATATTAAAAGAGAGAATCTTGATTGTTTACTTTTTTTTACAGGAGGTAATTCTTTAATACCCGGTGATTTATATAATAATTTTATTAGTTCTTTAGTAGATTATAAATATTCTGTTTCTGTTTTACCAAATGATTTTATAGCATGTAACCAATATATTAAAGATATTCAAAACAAATACTCATCTATTATACCAATTTCACATTCTTCTGGATGTGTTAATATTATTAATCTTATTAATAATTTTAAAAATATAAATAAATCAATATTTTTAGATCCAGTTGATAATAGTAAATTAGTAAATATATTTAATAATATTGAAGATAATGATAAATTATTATATTTAAAAGATTTATTAATTATTACTGCTGAAAAATCTTACAAATGGTCTTTAGATCCATTTTATACACCTTTTATATTTGCATTTCGTCTTAATATACAAAATTTATTAAGATTAAAAAGTGATCTAAATATTGAATATATTGAATCTGATGAACATGGACATTGTGATATATTAGATCCTTTATGGGCTGATCCAATGCATTCAACTATTGCTCGAGGTACTGAAAATCGTGATTATAAAAATCTTCAAAAATATCATATTTGGTTAACACTACAAATACATAATTTTATTTATAGATATGATAATGATAATAATTATACTCTAGATGATTCATACTAGAATGTGGGGCAAAGCACGCGATTTAATAATTAGCGGGGAAATCACCCATCGCGCGATTTAATAATTATTATATTAATTTTTATATAATAATTATTAAGTTAATCAATTATTATTTTATTTACTATTAATTCAAATAATTCTTCTGGTAATTTGAATTTTTCTAGAAAATTATCATACAGAGAATTTAACATTTTATTTTTATAGAATTTACTATAATTTTTTATATAATTAATTTCAATATATTCATTTATTATATTTGATATTCTACATGAAGGACTCCAATTACCTGAGCAACAAGAACTAGAGCAACAAAAGCAATTAAGGTTTTTTTCACTACAATTTAAAAATAATGGTTTATTTATATATTGTATAATATAAAAGTAATATAATATTTTACAATTTAGTTTTACAACAATACTCCATAATCTAACTAAATATTTTGACCATTCTATATTAGATAACTTAAATTTATCTACTTTATATGGTTTAAATGGATAATCGTTTGGAATAATCAATGTAATTATATTCACATAATCATTAATAATATCTATATACATAGTTTCTTTGTTATTAATGTGGTCTATCATTGAATAATGATTAATTTTGATGTATTTATATAAATTATAGAACTCATTATTGTGTTTACAATCAATATTATATATATGTTTTAATTTTTCAATATTTTCTATTTCTTTATTTATTCTTTTATTTATAATTGTATTGGTATACATAAAATTATTATTAATATAAACTTTATATTTTTTAATAATAATAAAAAATATAAATCAATTTAATTTTATTAATTTAAATTAAAATTAATAGTGACAATATAGTTTTTGATTTTACATTCACAATAATTAGATAATGATACTTTATTAATATTTTTCATTGAATTCATAAATGTAATAACACCTTTTTTAGATGGTGAATTAATACCATATTTATAAAATATTTTAGCAAAAATAACATTCCAAAAACATAAAGGGTAATCTAAATAATTTTTAATATTAAATTCAACACATTTATTTTTATAAATAATTGAGTCTAAAAATGGTTGAGTAATAGTTTTAGTAATTAGTTCATTCCATTCATCAGATTGTTTGCCTAATTGTATTAAATTATGTTTATAATTATCTCCAAAAGTATCACTTAAGTTAACACTAATATTATTTCTATATTTACCTCTAACAGACCAATTAGGTGTAGTATCTTTAAAATATGGTATGTTATTATTATGAGCGAAATAAAATATAGAATCTTTATAAAAATCAATCATTGGTCTAGACATATTAATATTATTAACAATAGTATTTTCTTTAATGACTGATAAATCTAATAAATTTCTACCCCTACATACATTGGCAATAATATTTTCAACAATATCATCTTTATGGTGTCCTAATAAAATACAATCTGAATTTTCATTTTTAAGAACGTGTTTATAAAAATCGAATCTAATATTTCTAGTTTCCAATTCATAAGTGCTACGTTTAACAGTACCTCTAGTAATATTTTGAATATTTTTAATATATATTTTAATATTATTATATTCACACCATTTTTTTAAAAATTCTTCTTCAAAATTAGTCTCTTTTCTATTATTATAATTAATATGACAAGCAATAACATGACATTTTAAATATTTTAAAATAGTAATAATAACCATTGAATCAACACCACCAGATAAAGAAACAATATATTTAGTTTTTTGAGCAAGTTTAATATAGTATTTAAAAGAATTAATTAAGTCATGATCAGTAAATAATTGATTAACAATTTTAGAAGTATTATCTGGAATATTTTCTAAAATATCTTTGTATTTAAGATAATTAAATTTTTCATCATAAGCTTGATAATTAAATAAATAGGAAAACATTTTGTAAATTACATATAAAGATGAATGTATTATTTTAAATCAATTTAAAATAATATATTTATAATAAACTTTTTAAGTTCCATATAGGGATAGTTTTATTTAAAGTTATTTTACATAATTCATTAGCATAATGTCTACAATCATATATTCCTAATATATATTTTTTATGTAATTTTTTTTCTAATTTATAAATCTCATAAATACTATAATTAGATGTTCCTAAATATATATCTTTACAATAGTAAAATTCTATTTCTTTGTGTTTGTTCCAGCCTATACATTGTATTATTTTTTTATTTAAACCAGGAAATATTTGTGATATATTTTTACGAGTTTCTATTGTTGTTATATAATCTCTATTATCATTAAATGCTCTAAAATCATATCTAATTTCTTGATTATTATTTTTAAATGTAATTCCAGTATGAATAATAAATTTATTAGGTTTTTCTATATTAAGAAAAATTTTAGTAGGATTAATAATATAGCTAATAACAAAATATAGTAATATCATTTAAATATAAATAATATATTTTATTTATAATAATGTTTGATAAATATTATAAAATTTTAGATTTAAATAATAATGCATCGGTAGAAGAAATAAAGAAATCTTATAAAAAATTAGCGATACAATATCATCCTGATAAAAATCCAAATAATAAAGAGGAATCTGAAAAAAAATTTAAAGAAATATCTGAAGCTTATGATATTTTAACAAATAAAGAAAAATATATTAACAATATTAATTTTGGTCAAAACAATGCAGTATTTCGTAGAGAAATAAATCCAAATAAAATATTTGAAGAAATATTCTCTCATATGAATATGAATTTTAATAATATGAATTTTAGTAATATGAATATGGGACAAGAAATACATATTTCCAATAATCCAAGAAATTTTATGTCAACATCAACTACAAGATATGTAAATGGAAAAAAAATAATAACAATAACTGAAGAAATAAATGGTGTAAAATCGGTAAAAACTATAATATCAGGTTGATATAAATAATAGTAATAATTAAATACTTAAAAAATATTTGTATTATTTATATAAATGTTTAAATTCTTAGTATCACTAATATCTATAATAGGATGTAATAGTTATAATAGTCAATTACATAATATAAAAAATGGATTAGTTGTCTCAAATTTAAAAATGAATTCAATTTGTCCAACATATATTGAAAAATATTCGAAATATTTAAACCAAGAACAAGGTGAAATGGTTGTAAAAAAAATAAGTTCATCATTACCAAATTTAGATATGGTTGGTGGTGTAGTATTACATACAACGGATGAATTAATTAATAAAATTATTAATAGTTTTTACTTAAGTTTAGAATTAAAAAAAAGTTTGGTTCTTTTTTTAATAAATATTGCACAAATAGGTGATAGTGCAGGTCATCAAATTTTAATATATTTTTATGATATAGTAAATTGTTTACTTTAATTATAATTATAAAAAGTACTTAAATATTAATTTTATTAAATAAACATAATGAAGTCGTGTATTGGTATTATTTCGCTAATATTCAATATTTTAACTACAAAAAATGTAAATGGTTTTCTAGATTATAATTTTAGATATGTAGGATCGACAAAACCATTAGTAAATTTCGATCCATTAAAAATTTTAGATAATAAAAGTGAAAATAAAGTAAAATTTGTAAGAGAAGCAGAACTACAACATGGAAGACTAGCAATGTTAGCTTCATTATTTATTCCAAGTGTTGAAATTTTAGATAAAAAAACTTTAGGTATAGATTATTTATCATCAATGAGTCTAGAAAATCAATTACCTTTTTGGTCAGTAGTAAGTTTACTAGAAGTTTCTAGAATGGTAAATGGGTGGGAAAATCCATTTACAAGTAATGATACTTTTCAATTAAAACAAAATTATCAACCGGGTAATTTATTAAATATAGATATGAAGGAAATTAGTGACGATTACATGAATATTGAATTAAATAATGGAAGATTAGCTATGATTGCAGTATTAGGAGAGATTGTTCAAGAATTAACAACCCATAAAGGATTATTTTGAAATTAATGAATATAAATAACATTAGGTAATTTAGGCCAAGATGAATATAAATCAGCATTTGATGTAGGTTTATCAAGTTTTAATAATTTATCAAGTGCTTCTAATCTTCTCTCTTTAGGGTTTTGTCTAGGATTGGTTTTTTGTAATTGTCTAGATATATGTTTCCATTTCCATTCACATTGTAATGCGGCATTCCAAGTCGGACAATTCTCTAAGTAACATACGTAACTCCATATTTCACCTTTTTTAACCTCTATTGATGTGGCTGTTGCGCCGCCTTTTATCTCACAATTATGTTGTCTAATTCTTTTATCTAAATCTACAGTTGCGCCTATATATGTTCTTCCATTAGTTGCTTCTATGAAATATACAAAAAAAGTCATATAATATTATTATTAATAATAATATTATATTTAAATTATAAGAATATTATTGTTTATTATAACATTGTCTATTATTTCTTTAGCTAATCTCTCTCGTGACTTAGATGCATATATACTTTTTCCATATGAAAGAACTTCTGGTCTTATAATTATTAAATTTACATCAGGATATTTTTCTTTATATTTATGTAATATATCTTCTTGTGCATTTTTAGAATCATAAACACTACTTAAATACCAGCTATTCATTAATTTTATACCTATATTTGCATCTTTTAATGATTCTCCAGCACCAAATGCACTTATTAAAACTATATTTTTTAAATTCTGTTCTTGTTCAAATAAAATCATTTGAGTTAGTTTTGCAGAATAATCGTCTTCGAATGGTTTACCGCTAGTAGTAAATACTATATTTTCATAAGTATATTTATAATGATTTTCATAAATATCTGTTTGTAATTTTCTATTTTCTATATATTCAAATGTATTTTTCCAATCTAATCCTCCTCCTCGATATGGAACCATAACTTTCATATTATATTTTGATAATCCTAATACATTTATATTTTCCTCTAATCCTTGATATATTAATTCTTGGCCTAGACCACTTTTGCTTCCTACAACACATAAATTGAAGTTATATGCATTTACTAATCCTAATAATGTAAAAATCATTATTAATAATATAAAGTTATTATTTTTAATATTAAAAATTATAATTTATATTAGTTAATGGCGCTTTCAAATCTTGATAAAGATAATCTTACAAGACTTTTTCAAATGATTAATATAGATGATTATTCTAATAATCAAAATGCTTTGACTAATATTAGAAATGATTATTCTAATTATGGTAAACTTGAATTAATCGCAAAACAAATATCATTCTTACAAAATGAAGCAGTTAATATATACAATAATCATCAGCTTAATTCAGAAATTAATAAAATTGAATGTAATTTTAAAAAAGTTCCCGGTACTTATTATTATTTATATGAAAAAAATAACAAAAAATTCTTATCTTTAATATCAAATGAAGAATGGTGTTCCTATGATAATTTTATTTGTAAAGTTATCTACGATTATGATTGTAATTTTAAATCTATAAAATAACTAAAAAAATTCATAGAATTATAATATTTTTAATAAATATTATAATTTTTAATCTTTTATTACAATACAACTAATACCAATTACAATAAATAATATCCCTAAGAATTTAATTATATCAAGTTTCCCTTTAAAAAATAAAAAACTTATTAGTGTCAAACCCAAAATTAATGATCCAGAAAATAATGCTCTACTAAGTCCTGGGTTGGGTGATTGTCTAGCAGAATTAAAGTAGACTATATTTCCTGAAAATGTTAAAATAGCTATAAAAATAATTAGAAAAAGATTATTCATTTTTATTGATTTTTTATAAAACTCTTTTGTTAGAAAATAAATAAGTGAAATTGTACCACCAGCAATATACCATAAAGATACAAATAATTCAGCGGGCAATTTTGAACAATCAGTATATTTATATAAAATATCTAAAATAATAAAAAAAATAGCACTTAAACATGCTAAACTAAAATAATGCATATTTATTAATATAATAATTTATTATATTTTGTTATAGTAAAAAAAATTGATATAGTATTTATATAAATCTAAAACTTTATATACTTAGTTATGGTTTTGCAAAACATTTTGAATACATATGTACCTTTGCGTGCTTCTATTGATAATAATGATAATGGTAAGGTTAAACTAGGTTGTGTCGCGTTCAATCCACGATTAAATCATCAGTGTGTTTTATGCGTTTGGACATAATCAGTATAATCTCATGAATAAAAAATCGGATGTTTGTCATGATTGTATTCATGCAGAAGTAGATTGTGTAACGCGTTTAAAAAAATGTAAAAAAGTAACCCCTATAAATTTAGTTGTATTTAGAACAAATAATAAAGGTGATAAATTAATGATGGCAAAACCATGTTGTAATTGTTTAAATACTATTGATTTTACACTAAAACGAAAAAATTATAAATTAAAAAAAATAATATATAGTGATGATAATGGTAATCTTATTTATATTTAATATATTAATAAATAATATTAAATATATTTTTTTATAATTATTTAATGCATTTACATCCAATTATAAGATCAAGTAGAGCTATATCGGCTTGTTTAATTTATCCTCAAGACCCTTTAACTGCTATATCTGTAAGCGAAACAATTAGTTTAATTGGTCCTTTATTTAATCCAAATTTTTATTCAAAAATAGCATCATTAACTTCTGCATTTATGTATTGTCCAAAACTTTCTTATTATTTACTAGAAAATTTTAATAAAATTAAAAATTTATATTATGAAGCAGAAATATGTACAACTTTACTTTTTATATTATGTTTTTCTTTACATTATTTAAAATAAAAAATTTACCATGTATATTTTTCTAGCATATAATTTCGTATTTTTTGAAATAATTTACCAATATAATTATATTTAATATTAGTTGTTAAATTAATAATTAATGTTATACGTTCTCCTTTTTCAGATTGTTTACTAACTTTATGATATACTTTGTCTCCATTATATATTATTCCTTCGCCAATTTTAAATTTGATTTGTTTCTCTTCTTTTTTTTTATTTTTAATAGTTAAAAATGATTCATTATATTCATTTATATATAAAGGTATTAATACTGTATATCTATTGCCTAATGAAAAATTAGTATCATAATGATAACTCATAAAATCATTATGTGTATATAATTGTATTGTAAAAGATAAAGGATCTAATAATGGATCTAAGAAATATAATTTATCCTGATTTATTAATGATTTAATTTTATTTAAAAAATCATCATTATAATATTTATCAATAAATATATTACAATTATTAGATATATCATAAAAATTAAAAAGTTTACAACTAGAATTATTAAAATTTTTATTAGGGTCTTTTACTAATCCTTTTTCTTTTAATAAATTTACAATATTTAAAGAATTACTAATATCACTAATAATATCAGTATTAAAATATGTTATTTTATCATTATATTTAAAATAATTTATATATGTATAAAGTATTAGAATAAATGTTAACATGAAAAAAACAAATTTTTTATATGTATTCATTTTATAAATTATATATATATATATATAATTACTATTTTAATACTAATTTATAGTTAATAGTTAAACATAAAAAAATTGAATACAATTTCTAAATATATATTAAAGATATATATTTAAGTGATAAAATATGTTACCATATATGGATTTAGCTACTAATAATTATCAAGATATTATTAGTGACTGCAATGGTGCATATTGCGTTTATTGTTTACAAAAACTTATTATTACTGAAGATTCAATTATTGAAATAACAGATATATCAACTGTTATATGTCCATTGTGTAATGTAGATGCAATAGTACCAGCATCAAAAGTTGATAATTTTAAACAATTAGCACTATGGCATGAGTTGGGTTTTGGTTTTGATTCTTTAAAAAAACAATTAGAATCTATTTTATATTCAATAAAAAAGAAATAATTACCCAAATTACATAGATAATGATTAAATGAGGAAATGAGCAAATTCAATCAGCATGAATATTAGCTTAATTTTTTGCCATTCTTCTTCCATTTTATTATTAAAATAATTTATAAAAAATATATTCAATTTTAAAATTAACTTAAATAAATAATAATATACAATATAATGATTGTGTGGCCGAGCGGTTAAGGCGATGGACTGCTAATCCATTTCCCTCTGGGATCGCGAGTTCGAATCTCGTCACAATCGTTCTTTTTTAATGGTGATATGCCCGAGTGGTTAAGGGGACAGACTTGAAATCTGTTGTGCTCAGCACGCGTAGGTTCGAACCCTACTATCACCGATTAGGGCTAATAGCTCAGTTGGGAGAGCGTCAGACTGAAGATCTGAAGGTCTCCAGTTCGATCCTGGATTAGCCCATTTATTTGGGGATGTAGATCAATTGGTAGATCGCTCGCTTTGCATGCGAGAGGTAGGCGGATCGAAACCGCCCATTTCCAATTATGGCCAGATAGCTTAATGGTAAAGCAACCACTTAGTCCGTGGTAGATATAGGTTCGACTCCTTTTCTGGCCTTAT
>CESM01004492.1_pt1 | contig 27710 bp, 26 predicted proteins | sample 361421 | NCBI WGS metagenome assembly CESM01 (sample SAMEA2622219, study PRJEB7988) | marine metagenome | isolation source: saline water (ENVO:00002010), including | reverse complement strand
GCACAGAGATCGTAGGATTAATCAATGATGATAGGCGCTCAAGCTTAAGCAGGCACCATACAGCCACTCATTTGGTCGGAGCAGCTTGTCGAGAAATATTAGGTTCTCACGTATGGCAAGCGGGAGCGTCTAAGTCAACAGACAGAGCCAGATTAGATATAACTCACCACAGAAGGCTTACGCGAGAAGTTATAGAGCTAATTGAATCTAGGGTAAATTCATTAATTTTAGAAGATCATAAAGTGCATACAGAGTTTTATTCAAGGGAGGAGGCCGATCTAAAGTATGGAAATTCTCTTTACCAAGGTGGCGCTCCAAAATATGAGGAAGTTAGGGTAGTTGAAATACCTAATATAGATGCACAAGCTTGTGCAGGAACTCATGTGTCTTCAACATTAAAAGTTGAAGCAGTTAAGGTTTTGAGGACCGAGCGGATACAGGATGGAGTGGAACGCATAGAATTCTCAGCCGGACCTGCAGCAATTGAAGCTGCTCAAAGAGAAAGAGCCTTACTGGAAAAGACCGCAAAAGAGCTTGGAGTTTCTATAGAACAGGCACCCAATGCAGCACATAAGTTTGTAAAAGAATGGAAAGACTTGCGCAGTAAAGTTTCTTCATTAGAAAAGGAGTTGGCTTCCTTCAAGTCTTCAAAAGTTGAATTTGAAAAGTTAGGTAATATCAATTTTTACATGGATAATTTAGGTGAGGCAAACATGGGAGAAGTTCAAAAATTAGTTCGGAAAATAACATCAACCGATGGCAACTTAGCTGCAATTGGTTTTTCTAAAAAGGCAAAAGGTTCAATAATCTTAGCGAGCTCTAATTCTCTTGGCATTGATTGTGGTTCTATACTGAAAGAGGCCTTATCCTCAGTAGGAGGTAGTGGAGGTGGAAAAGTTTCATATGCCCAAGGTGCTTGCAGCTCAGAGAAAATACCATCCGTGTTATCTAATATTAAAGACTTAATAGTATGATTCTTATCTTGTTTCAACCATTATACAAGAATTAATTAAATATTTAATTCCTTCAGTATTTTTTAGCCATGTTTCCAGTTCCTTACTTTCAGAACCAGGCTGAAACCAGAGGTGTTTAATTCCTAGTTCGGTAATATGTGGAGTAATTTTCATAGCAACTGGAGGGGGAACTACAAAATTGGCAATGTCAGGTAAGTTTTCCATTTCTTCAATTGAGGCATAGGTTTTATCACCTTCAATCAGCTTTTCTTTTGGGTTTATTGGAACAACATTGTAGCCTTTACTTCTGAGATCACAGTATATCTTGTTACCATATTTTTGCTTATCATTCGAGGCTCCAATTAAGGCAATAATTGTGTTTTCTTCTTTTAATTTTTCGAGTACCATCTAAATTTACATGTGAGCTTTAGTTTTTATTGTTTGAGACTAGTTTCTACAGGTAGTATATTTTCTTTTTTTTAAGCTATATTTCTCGGGGGACTATAGTCCCCCGTAAATTTTAAGGTTCAGAAAAAGATATTTAATGAGCCTTTCAAAAAGGTGGTTTAATGGATTTGGTGATAGTAGAGTCCGGAGCAAAAGCAAAAACAATTCAGAAATATCTAGGTAAGAATGTAATTGTAAGAGCTTCAAATGGGCATGTTCAGGATTTACCAAATTCCGGTAAAGAGGGTAGTAAAGCAGTATGGCCAAATAAAAAATCACAGCTTCCTGAACCTTCTTGGAGTTGGACCCCTCGCTCAGAAAATCACGTTAAACGTATATTATCAGATTCCCGACGCAAAAAAGTCGAAAGAGTGCTAATAGCTACTGATCCAGACAGAGAAGGCGAATTTATAGCTTGGAGATTAGCTGAACTTTTTTCAGAATTTAGAGAAATAAAACGCATTACATTTAATGAAATTACTAAAGAGGCAATTCGTCAAGCTCTAAATTCTGCAGGAGTTGTTGATTCAAAAATGGTCGACGCAGCCAAGGTTCGCAGATTCATGGACCGACTTATAGGCTATAGAGCATCTCGTTTTTCTAGATCTTGGAATTTGAGTTCAATGGGAAGGGTTCAAACACCAGCTTTAGGTTTTGTAGTAAAAAAAGAACATGAAATTGCAAATTTCATATCTACACCATATTGGGCATTACAAGTTACAGCTCAAGGTATAGACTTTAGAGCAAAATTCCATGAAAAGAGTGATGATGATGCTTGGAGAGATTCAAAAGGTAAGTTTGATTCGCATAGAACTAATGTATCTGATTTGGCATCAAAAGGTTTCTCGACTTTATCTAAAAATGGTTCAATAAAAGTAAGTAAAGTTGGTGTTAAATCATACAAGAGGAGTCCGAAGGCACCATTTACCACAGATACACTATTACAAACTGCAGGAAGCAGATATAGCTGGAAACCAAGTAACACGATGAGACTTGCTCAGGGACTTTACGAAGCGGGGCACATAACATACATGCGAACAGATTCAACCAGAACAAGTTCTTCGTCGAGGCAAGTAGCCAAAGAGAAAATAGCTGAAGTTTGGGGTGCCGATCAAGTAGGTAAAGGCGTAGTTTATGCCAAAAAGTCTTCAGATCAGGATGCTCATGAAGCGATACGTCCAACAAATCCTTCCGTAGAGCTTCCAAGTGGAATCGATAGTTCTCAAGCTAAGTTATATCGATTAATTTGGGCACGATTTATTGGTAGCCAAATGATTAATTCAGAATGGTCTTCTATGAAGATTGAAGCATTAACTGAAGGTTTTCCGAAGATTTTTGATGGAGATACTAAATGGAGAACTTCTCCAGGTTGGGAATCTGCTTTTGAAAAAATAGATAAGAAACCTTTGACTTCTCCACCAAATCCTGAAATTAAGGAGAATTCCGTTCTCACTTTAGATAATAAAGAGAATAATCCTAATTTGATTGAAGATGAAACTAAGCCGCCTTCAAGGTATACTCAACACGGTCTCGTAGCATTAATGAAATCAGAAGGAATAGGCCGACCATCTACTTATGCAGCAACAATAAAAAAACTATTAGACCGAAAATATTGCAGTGATGATAGGGGCAGATTAAAGGCGACTTCTAACGGCATTACACTTTGGGATGAGGTAAGTCCATTTTATAAACAAGAGGATAAAAATTTATTTTCAACAGATTTTACCTCAGAAATGGAATCTGATTTAGATAAGATTGAAACAGGTTCAAGAGATGCTGCAGAAGTTTGGGAAACGTTCCTCAACTATTTTAGAGAACTACACGATAATGCATTGAAAAAGAAGAAGGAATTCCCTACCAAACGTCAAATACAATTTTATGAACGTTTAGCTTCATTAGTTTCTTCAGAAAAGCTTGAAGAAATGTTACAAGGCAATGATCCTCTAAAATACAATAGTGAAATGATGGGAGAGCTTATTGATTCTTTAATGAAGGAAACAGAAGGAATGTCACTCCCACCAACTGCAAAGCAGGTTTCATTCATAAAGAGTTTAGCTGAAAATTTAGAAATGAATGAATCTCAAGTATGTGAGCTCGTTTCTATATCTAGCTTTGAAGAATTGTCTGGTGGAAAATCTGGCAGTGCAAGCATTTTAATTGGTAAATTAAAAGATTTATCTGATAGCAAGCCTAGGCCAACAAGTGTTAAGCAGATGAATTTTGTTAAAAATTTAGTAAATAAGGCAGAATTAGACGAAGAATCTGCATGTAAATTAGTAGAGGTATCAGCTTATTCTGAGTTATCAGGTGGAAGAAGTGGTACAGCAAGTAAATTAATCTCAATTCTTCAGAAGAGAGTTCCAAAGAAGGCACCTAAAAAGAAATGAGTGCAATAACTCATAAATTTTTAAAAGTAGATGGTTTAGAAGATAGATTATACCAATCAAATATATCTAAAGCTTGTTTAGAGCAATCTACATTAGTGATTTTACCAACAGGTATGGGTAAAACAGTAGTGGCTTTGAGAATAATGCTCGAACGTTTGGAGTCAGGAAAAATTCTTCTCATGGCGCCAACAAAACCTTTGGCTCAACAACATTTTGATTTCTTTAATGAATTTTTGAATGCTGAAGTTAGTTTATTCACTGGCGCTATTTCACCATCAGAGCGAGTGCCTCTCTGGTCTAGTTCACAGATAATTATATCGACACCTCAAGTTATAAGTAAAGACATTGAGGCAGCTAGAGCTTCATTAGAGGATTTTTCTTTGGTTATATTCGATGAAGCACATAGGGCAGTTGGAAATTATGCCTATGTTGAGATTGGTAGACATTATTTGGAAGTAGCAAAGAATCACTTGTCAACGGGAATGACTGCATCACCAGGAAGCTCTAAACCCGAAATTATCAGGTTATGTAGAGATTTGGGTATTACAGCAGTAGAAAATAGAGATGAAAGTGACTCTGATGTTTCTGAATACATCCAACCAATTAAGACTCGCTGGGTTAAGATTGATATGCCTGGGGCTGTTAAAGATATTGCGAACCAGTTAAGGAAATTACAGGATTATCTTTGTGGCAAGCTGTACAAAGGGGGTTTTCTGGATAGGCCCCGTAAGGTTTCAACAACAATGATTCTTGAGGCTGGTAAAAAATTACAGAGGCGATTTGCCCAAACCAAACCATCTACACCTCCAAATATTTTCAACTTGATGACGACTCAAGCTATGGCAATGAAGACTGCTCATGCAATTTTGACAGTTGAAACTCAAGGGATAATTCAGTTTTTAGATTATAGTAGTAGAATAATTGATGAAGCAAAAGAGAAGAAGAGCAATAGAGCCAATAAATGGTTATCAACTAATAGTGATTGGAAAGTCGCTCATGAAATAGCAAAGGCAAACAAAGCTAATCATCCAAAATTATCAAGGTTAGTTGAATTAATAGAATTACAATTAGAAATAGGGACCTCTAAATTCATTATCTTTTCAGAGATAAGGCACACAGCTTCATTAATTGTTGAAAAGTTAGGTAATCTTAACGGAGCGAAGCCTGTTCGTTTTGTTGGTCAAGGATCAAGAGAAGGTGATAAAGGCATGACTCAAAAACAACAGAAAGAAATTCTTGACCAGTTTAGAAATGGAGAGTACAATATTTTGGTTGCAACTTCAGTTGGGGAAGAAGGTCTCGATATTCCTTCAACTGATGCAGTTATTTTTTATGAGCCCGTGTCTTCAGCTATTAGACTTATTCAAAGAAGAGGAAGGACGGGAAGAAACAGACCTGGAGAAGTTTTCATTTTTGTTACGTTAGGTAGCAGGGATGAAGCTGCACTTTGGAGTAGTCGTGGTAAAGAGCAACAAATGCAAGACATTTTTGCAGCAGGTAGATTAGAAATAGATGTGCCTACAACAGATGAATTAGCAGGTTCTAACTTCCTCAACAATGAAGACAGTATTCAGACGACGTTTAGAAAGGAATAATCACAGCCCTAATATTATAACACACCTTTCTATTGCTAAAATATGCGTAGAAAACCAACAGTTCCATTAAAAGAAGAAGTAAAGCATGGGCATGGTTTTTTCAGAGGTGAAAAGTGCCCTCTCAGTGGAGAAGAAGGCGTTTTGGTGCTTTCCCCAAGACATTTGGACCAGTTTGGAAGAATGATGGCAGGAGTATTGCGTCACTTCCCGGACCGATTTGATCTTGAGATGGATAAGCAAGGTTGGGTTGAAGCTTCGGAATTTATTGAAGCAGTTAAATCTCAGCGACGACATTTTCACTATTTGGAAACCAGACATTTGCAAGCAGTAGTCGAAACAGACCCGAAGGGCAGGTATCAATTAATGAACGGTAGATTAAGGGCAACATATGCACATACTCTTGACCTTGAATTAGATCTTCCTACAGATACCAATCCTGAGCATTTATATTTTGCATGCTCGAAAGAAGATGCAGAAGAGTATTTAGAACATGGATTGTATCCTGGTGATAGAAATATGGTTCACCTATCAAGTACAAGGCTGAATGCTTTAGAAGCAGGCAGACACATAATTGGAAAGCCAATTGTATTGCTTGTTGATGTTAAATCTGCTGAAGCTGGCGGTAACGAAATAATGAAAGCTGGAACTACAGTTTATCTTTCAAAAGAGTTATCCGGAGAGCACCTGAAACAGCTTCCAGATAGTACCTAAATTTTAGCGTGGAAGAAAAAGATAATTTATCTCGCCACCCGATATCGAGGGTATTGATTAGCGTCAGCGATAAGTCTGGGATTGAAGAATTATCTAAAGGCTTATCTGAAAATGGAGTTGAAATCATTTCAACTGGCGGAACTTCAAAAGTAATTTCAGATTCAGGAATTTCAGTTCGTCCAGTTGAAGAAGTTACTAATTTTCCAGAAATGATGGATGGCCGAGTAAAAACACTTCATCCTCTAATTTTTGGTGGAATTTTAGGGAGAGATTCTGATAAAGAACAGATGCAGGAGCACGGCATAGGTACAATAGATATGGTGATTTGTAACCTCTATCCATTTAAGTCTGCAGCTGACAAAGGCGTTGATTTACCTTCCTTAATTGAGGAGATAGATATTGGAGGGCCCAGTTTGCTCAGAGCGGCTTCCAAAAACCATTCACGTGTTTCCGTGGTAACAGATCCTGGAGATTACAATTGGATTTTAGATGAAATATCAAAAGGCGGTTTAACTCTTCAGCAAAGGCAACAATTGGCTTTGAAATCATTTAGACATACTGCAGAATATGACTCAATTATACAATCAGTTCTCGGGCAAAGATTCGGTGAAGAAGATCTTCCCTCCTCCTTACATCTAACGGGAATCGGCAGTCCTCCCTTAAGGTACGGTGAAAATCCTCATCAGTCTTCTGTTTTTTATTCAGATTTGTTACATTCAGCTCCATCTATAGCTAATTCAGCTCAAATGCAAGGAAAGCAATTAAGCTATAATAATCTTTTAGATTTTGATGCAGCTCTGGCTATCGTAATGGAGTTTGATGAGCCTACAGCAGTTATCGTTAAGCACAATAATCCTTGCGGTGTAGCCAGTTCAACAAATTTATTAGATGCGTTTGATGGTGCAATGAGTACGGATCCTCAAAGTGCTTTTGGCGGAATAATCTCATTCAATAGAGAGGTAGATGCTTCTTTGGCGGAAGAAATAATTTCCTCATTCAAAGAAGGTATAATTGCTCCCTCTTATTCAAAAGAGGCCTTGGAAATTTTTTCTTCAAAAGAAAATTTAAGAATAATGGAAACCGGAAATTTGGAGTCTTATCATAGAAGCCCCTCATTACGTTCTCTAGATGGGGGATGGTTATTGCAAGAATCAGATGAAGTTTGCATATCAATTTCAGATTGTAAAATAGTATCAAAAAGAAAGCCCACAGACGAAGAATTGGAAGGACTAGAATTCGGATGGAAAGTTGTTAAGCACGTTAAAAGTAATGCCATTTTATTCGCTGATAGGAAAAGAACGGTAGGTATAGGTGCCGGTCAAATGTCTAGAATTGATTCAGTAAAAATAGCTACTTTCAAATCTATTCCAGACTCAAAGGGTACGGTCATGGCTTCTGATGCTTTTTTCCCATTTAGAGATGGAATAGATGAGGCCGCTAAAGTTGGGATAACCGCAGTTATACAACCTGGCGGTTCAGTTAGAGATCAGGAAGTAATTGACGCTGCGGATGAGCATAACATTGCCATGTTGTTTACAGGCATGAGGCACTTTAAACACTAATGGAAGAACTCTGGCTTTTTTGTGAGGTTTGTAACGAAGAAAATAATCATGAAGTTCTTAAGAGTAGAACTTCAGCAAGAAAGGGTTTTAGCTTCCAAGGAGTTGTAAAGTGTTTAGAATGTCAAACGACTAGTTCAAAAGAAGTCAACGAAGAGCTTCCTCTTTCACTAAAGTTGAGGATATCTATAGACAATGAAACAGTAAATGATACGCTAACCGTAGATAAAGGTGTACTCATTGAGGTAGGTCAGACTCGACCCCATCCAGACGGTTTGATTTTGATAACAGGAATAGAATTGCCTCACAAACGTTTGAATCAGGTTTATTCACAAGAAAATCCAATTGTTTGGGCTAAAAAGGCAACACATTCAAAAATTCGTTTCGCCGTACATGACGGTGAGGAAACCCATTCTTACAAGGAAGAATTTGAAATTAATGTAGAATTCAACAAAGGAATGAAAGTTAAGTTAGAAGATAATTTAGCAAGAGTTATTGGTATAACTTTACACGGAGGAAAATCAGTAAGTAATGCTTTGGCTTTTGAAATTTCAAGGGTAACGTGTAAATTCATTACTGAAAAATCACAGAATAGGTTTTACAGGAGAAATTCTTAATGTCAAACGTAAAGGAAGAAAATTCAACTGCAGATGAACCTGAAATACCGTTTGACGAAATTGAAGGAGAAGTAGACAACTCTGAAATAGAAAATGATTCAAATATATCAAAACAATTAAGAGAAGATATTACTACAGAAGAGACAGACGCCTCATCAAAAGTTCCTGAAAAAACTAGTTTTATTTCCCAACGTGAGATAATTTCTATTATATTTTCTAAAAAAACATTGTATCATGTTTTAGTACTCTTCGTACTTTTAACTTTTTTTGGAATTATTAGCTATACTAAGTCAGATTTAGCCTCTTCTTTAATCTTGATATTTGGATATGGCGGTTCCTTAGGATATTTTGTTACAGCAGCTCTTAATAGATTTGAAGAAATCAAGAATTTATCTCGTAGTCAATCATTCACAAGTTTAATTCTCCCTTTGTCACTTTCTTTGATTTTTTCTATTTTCATTTGGACTACTTTGAATAATGAAATTTATGGCGAAAATATGAAGAGATTTCTGACTTGGGGATACATTTTAATATTTGTTTTATGGCAATTTGCTCAGGCTTGGTGGATGCGCGTTCCTTTCAAGGAAATTGCACTGAGGCAAATGTCTAAATCACCAGAAAATGAAACTTCAAAAATAGGTTTTTTACTTAATTTGTTATCGCCATTTATTTGGACGTTAGTTGGCACACTTTGTTTTTATTTTGTTTCTACTCAAATTTCCGGTTTTAAAGATAATTTTGACTCTTTATTCATGATATTTTGGATTATTTTGATGATGGTGATGGGAAGTATCACATTTTATCTTTTGAAAACTATGCATAAAGACTTTCTGTATGATTCTAAAGTCGCGGCTTTTTCAGGATATTTTGCATTAGGTTATTGGGGTTTTTTATCTTATCATGCAGGCGTTTTCCTTTATTCCATGTACAATGATCCAAGTTTTCTTTATGATTTAGTTTTTATGATTGTAACAATAATGTTAGTAATTTATTCATTATCAGTTAATGTTCTCAGGGGCGAAGCTCGTAGGGCACATTTAAGCCCCACAAATCATTACATAGGCAAAGCAACAGGTTTAATGAGTAGACACAATGTAATTTTCTATTCAATTTCTTTTACTATAGCTTACGGCGCAAGTAATTTCTTTCTAGCAACAGCAGATACTTCGTTAATTGGAGGTATTAAGGGAGTTTCTAGAATTGCACATATGATTGTTCTGGTTAGTGGAATTTTAGTTCTTTTGATTGTTAATTACAATTTACTAACAGGAAGAGGATTAATCCCAGAAGGGTTTGTAGAATCTATTCGCTCCCCAAAGCATAATTAGTATACTTCTGGTGATTGCTTAATGAATTGGTTAGGTCTACTGTCATTTAAAGCCGCAAGAGATCCTGAGCTTGCACCTCATGCATATTTGATGTATTTGCTTTTATGGACTTTAGTAGTCGGACTTTTTGTTTTATTTTTATTTCCTCTATTAGGTAAGACTGTGGGTTTTGTTATAATAGCAGTTTTAATTTTCTTATTTGTTTACCAAGTTTGGTATTTTCACAATAACAATTTATTTGCAGATTAAGTATAGTTTTGTTCCAGTTTATTCCCAAAGCCTTTTGCATTATCAATATATCTTGCCCAATTAATTTTTAATCTATATAATTTTACTCTTTTCATAGCCTTAGTCAGAGTCTCACTTTTAGCTATGTAATCAAATTCCCCTAGATAACTTTCCCAATCCCTATCATCAGCCAGTTCAATTTCACCTTTAATTTGAACTCCTTTTATATTTTCCCAATCTAGATTATTTTCTTGAATAGTTGCAGCGCATTTTTGATTATGTTCTAAGTTTGCAATGTGGTCTGATTTTGGGTTACTTACAAATAGAAGGGAGGTACCGTTATCTATTGAGACATAGAATAAAGCAGCTGCAAAAACTTCATGATTTTTTTCCGTGGCCAAAGTTAAAGTATTGTGTTTTTCTATAAATTCACTAATCTCTTTCATTATTTGCATTAATTAGGCTTAAGTTTATAATACACTCCGTGTGGCGCCTCATCCCTGTAAGAGGTTTACGCTCATGACAACACACTACGACGTTCCAGGCGAACACTTGGTAAATGCCCTCGCAAAGTCGCTTAAGAGCGAGGACGCTATACAACCTCCAGAGTGGTCAGAATTTGCAAAAACAGCAGTACATAAAGAGAAATCCCCCTCACAGGCTGATTGGTGGTATTTCCGTGCAGCTTCAGTTATGAGAAAAGTAGGAGTCAATGGTCCAATTGGTACTGAGCGTTTGTCAAAGCACTATTCAGGAGCAAGAGATCGGGGTGGCAAACCTAACCGAAGTGAAAATGGTAGCCGCAAAGTACTTAGATTAATTATGCAGCAACTTGAGGTTGCAGGCTTTCTTGAAAAAGCAAAGAAAGGCGGTAGAAGTTTAACTTCTAAAGGCCATTCAATGCTAGATAACACCGCTTTTAAGGTTAAAAAAGTATTACAAAAGGAGATTACTTCGTTAAGTAAGTATTAATCAAATGTCTAGCAGAAAAGTTTTTGGTAAAAAGTTAAGATTGAATAAATTAGTTAAACGTAACAGAAGAGTTCCAGCTTGGGTAATTCAAAGGACAAACAGACGTTTCACCAATCATCCAAAACGTCATTTTTGGAGAAGAGGAAAGTTACACAGGTGATTTAGATGGCTGACGATGAACTAATTCAAGAGAGGTTGTATACCATTCCGCTACGTAAGTTACACAAGGTAACAAGAACACGTAGGGCACCAGTAGCAATGCGAATTGTAGAAGATTTTATTGTAAGACACATGAAGCCTGAGAGAGAAGGTGAAGTTCTTAAGACCTCAAAAGAAGCTCGAACTGGAAGTGGTGAGGAAAAACAATTGTTCATAGATCCTCCAGTGAATCAGTATATATGGTCAAGAGGAATTGAAAAGCCTCCTTCTAAAGTACGTGTAAGGGCTTTAAAGTTCGAAGATGGTAGTGTTATAGTCCATTTAGCAGAATAAGTAATGGCTTTAGTTCAGAAGGATCTATTCAACAGTCCTTATGCAGGTGTTTTTTGTGCAACCAATGATAATCTGACATTAGTGCCTCCTGGAATACCCGAAGATGACATGGAAGAGCTTTCGGAGGCTCTCGGTACGGAATTAGAAATTATAACTCTGGGCGGCAGTAGAGTTTTGGGAACTTTAATTGCAATGAATAATAATGGTATTTTAGTTTCTAATATTGTGACAGATTTGGAATTGGAAAAATTTGATAAAATTTCTAAATCTTATAAAATTGATTTTGGAGTTCTTCCAGATAGATCAAATGCGATTGGGAATAATTTTTTAGTTAATGATTCAGGAGGTTTTTCAAACGAGAGACTTGGCAAAAGAGCTAAAGATAAAGCTGAAGATATATTGAAAGTAAATTTGGTTTCACAATCTATTAATGGCATGGACACTTTAGGCATGATTGGGTGTATTACTAACAAGGGAGGATTATACCATCCGGACATTTCTTCGGTAGAGAAAGAAAAAATGGAAGAAGTTTTTCAGATTGAATTGATGGAAGGAACGGTTAATTTTGGTCTTCCATTAGTTGGAGCAGGCATAGTTGCTAATTCCAATGGCGCAGTATGCGGCCGTCAGAGTACAGGTGTTGAATTAGGCCGAATGGAAGAAGCTCTCAAGCTTTTCTAGATGTAAAAAAAGAGTGACATACAGCTCCAATTTCTGAATCCAAACTTAATTGAATTCTTTTTTTAGTAATATCTAAATGAGCATAAGATTCATTTTTAATTTTTTTCAATACTTTATTTGTTCTTTGATTTATCCCAAAAATGAAAGAAATGGCTTTTTCACGAGATATTCTTATGATGTCGTCTAACGTCTTCTCTTTAGAATTATCCGGCTGGCTTATGCATATTACTTTCTGTCCGATATTTTGCAGTAATTTTAAAGTTAAGATATTTACTTTTCCCTTTTCACACAATTTAATTAAATTTTCACCACCTTTACCAATTGAAGTGGATGGGGCTATTCTTCTGGCGAAGTCAAGAGGCGTTTCTTTGATTCCAAAATCAACTAGCAATAAGTGTAAATTATAAGCTAAGCAAACAGGGGCAACTCTTGATATTAATCGTCGATTATCTTCATCTATTTCACTATTTTTTTTTGGATTAATGAGAACTAGGTTTACTGGAGGTGTCACTATGTGGCTAGGGGGCTCCCTTTTAAGGGGGTACATTCATGTGTTTTAGTAATAATCTGGTGAAAAAATTGACGGAAGAAAATACAGACACAATACTACCAATTAGTTTAGAGAAAGAGATGCGTAAATCCTATCTGGATTATGCTATGTCAGTTATTGTAGGCAGAGCACTTCCAGATGCTAGAGATGGATTAAAACCAGTTCACCGTAGAGTTCTTTATGCAATGAAAGAGATGGGTTCAGGTCCTCGTTCACCGTACAAAAAATCGGCTCGGATTGTTGGAGATACAATGGGTAAATACCATCCGCATGGCGATCAAGCGATATACGATACTTTAGTTCGTATGGCTCAAAGTTTTTCTTTACGCTACCCTTTGGTAGATGGTCAAGGTAATTTTGGTTCGATAGATGGAGATAAGGCTGCAGCCATGCGATACACAGAATCGAGATTGGCTACAATTTCAGATACCGTTTTATCAGGCATTGACGAAGAAACTGTAGATTACACAGATAATTACGATGGTTCTTTACAGGAACCTTCAGTTCTTCCAGGTCTTCTTCCAGGTTTATTGGTTAACGGCTCATCTGGTATTGCTGTTGGAATGGCTACGAATATGGCACCTCATAACTTGTCAGAAGTGATAAGCTCTCTTGTTATGCTAATAGATAACCCATCAACAGATCTTTCCGAGATAATGGGCGTTATGCCAGGTCCTGACTTCCCAACAGGAGGAACTATAATGGGGCGCAAAGGAATCTTCGATGCATTTTCCAAAGGTCAAGGTTCCATAAAAATTAGAGCTAAAATGGAACACGAGTCAACTCCAAAGGATGAATTTTTGGTTGTGACAGAAATTCCTTTTATGGTTCAGAAAAATAGATTATTAGAAGAAGTTTCAAAATTGGTTCGCGATAAGAAAGTAGAAGGTATAAGAGATATACGGGATGAATCAGATCAGAAAGGTATGAGGGTAGTATTCGAATTAAAGCGAGACGCTTCTCCAATGATAGTTGAAAATCAATTGTATAAGCATTCAGCTCTTGAAAACAGTTTTTCAATAAACAATGTAGCTTTAGTCAAGGGCCAACCTCGGCGAATGAATTTAATAGATTTATTGAACGTATATCTAGATCATAGGAAGGAGATAATAACTCGCCGAACAGAGTTCAGATTGAAAAAAGCTCAAGAGAGGGCTCACATTGTTGAAGGATTATTGCTAGCAATTTCTCAAATGGATAAAGTAATAGCATTTATCAGAGAAGCTGCAGGAAGGGATGCAGTTATCGAAGGTCTTCAAGCTAATTTTAAATTAAGTAAAATTCAAGCAAAATCAATAGCAGATATGAGGCTTTACCAATTATCGCGCCAAGATGCTGAAGAACGGAAAAAAGAGTTAGAAGAGTTGAAGGCTACAATGGCTGAATTATCTGAAATTTTAGCAGATGCTTCCAAGATAATGTCAATAATAAAAGAAGAATTAGAAGCTCTCAAGGAAAAATATGGAGATGAGAGAAGAACATTAATTTCAGATTTTGATGGAGATTTGAATACAGAAGATTTGATTCCAAGATCACAGGTCGTAGTCATGAGAACTCAAGAAGGATACATAAAACGAGTTGATCTTGGTGAATATCAGGCTCAAAATAGGGGTGGCAAGGGAAGAATAGGAATTAAAGCTAAGGAAGGAGATTTCCCGGTAGAGTTGTATTCAATGGGCTCACACGATCATTTGCTATTCTTTACTACTGCAGGTAGTATGTATTTCCTTAAGGCGTGGCAGATACCTGATGTTTCCAGATATTCAAAAGGTACGCCTTTGGTTCAGTTACTTCAAAAATTAGACGAGGGCCGTAAAGAAAAAGATGAACAAGTTCTTTGTATGTTGCCAGTAGCAAATATGAGTGGCGATGGCCATTATTTCTTGTTTTCAACTAAGAAAGGTATCATTAAGAAAACAAGGTTAGAAGAATATTCTTCCAGAATAGAAAGGGCATGGGCTAGAGATCAAGGATTTAGAGCTATAACTCTTAAAGAAAAGGATGAATTAATTGGAGTTGCAATTTCCGAAGGCGATAGTCAAGTTATGCTTGCTTCAAAGTTGGGTATGGCTAATAGATTTTCTGAAGGGGAAGTAAGAATTGTTGGCCGTAATGGTCAAGGAGTAATCGGTATGCGTCTGAAAGATAAAGATGAAGTAATTAGTATGTGTCTAGTAAGTGAAGATGATCTCCTTCTAACAATTACAGAAAAGGGATATGGTAAAAGAGCTAATGCAGGAAATTACAGATTAACTAAGCGAGGAGCTAAAGGAGTCAAGAATATTAAAGTTGATAATAAAAGTGGCAAAGTTGTGGTCGCTTTGACGCCAGGAGATGCAAACCAGATATTAGCTACAACATCATCTGGTAAAGTAATACGCACACATATCGATTCAATAAGAGAGATAGCTCGTGTTGGAAGAGGTGTGAAGGTAATGTCTGTGGACGAAAAAGAGAAAGTAGTGGCAGTGGCCTTACATAACGAAGATGATGAAGAAAGAAATTCAGATTTAAATTCCAGTGAAGATGATGAAGAAGGAAATTCAGATTTAAATTTCAGTGAAGAGGGTAATGAATAGAGATCCAGTAAAAGACATCCATATTAGTTCAGAGACTAAATTAAGTGATTTAATTAGTCAATTTGGAGAAGCTGGAGGTTTTGTAGCTTCTAAAGTTTCGACAGCTACCTCAATCGTTAAAGATATGATTTCAGAGGATTGTACCAAATTTGTCTCTTTTCCAGCAGACATAATGGCTACTGGAACCAGAGGTTTGATGAAGCAACTTGTCGAGAATAAAATGGTAGATGTAGTTGTAACTACTTGTGGTACTTTAGATCATGACATTGCTAGAGTCTTGGCAGACTATTATCATGGAGATTTTGCAATGGATGATACACTTTTGAGAGAGGAAGGGGTGAATAGATTAGGTAACGTTTTAGTTCCAGATGATTCTTACGGAATCCCTATTGAGAGATGGTTACAGCCTATTTTAGAAAAGTTATACGATAAGAAAAAGCATTGGGAGCCTTGGGAGATTTGGTATGAGCTTGGCCTTAAAATATTGGAAGAGGAAAGAGGTTCAGAATCTTTCCTTGGTATTTGTGCAAAGAAGAAAATCAAGGTTTTTGTCCCTGGCCCAACTGATGGAGCGGTAGGTTCTCAGTTATGGTTATTTTGGCAATCACATAAAGATTTTACTTTAGATATTTTTGGTGAAGAACATCAATTATCAGATATAGTACACGAAGCTAAATCAACTGGGGCAATCATGATTGGCGGAGGTATTTCAAAACATCATACTATATGGTGGAATCAATTTAGAGACGGACTAGATTATGCTGTTCAAGTAACTACAGCCCCCGAATGGGATGGTTCACTAAGTGGTGCAAGAGTTAGGGAAGCAGTGTCTTGGGGCAAGGTTCGTTCTAAAGCAAGAAGAGTTACTGTTGAAGGAGACGCTACAGTTCTTTTACCTTTAATTTTTGGTCCTTTACTATGAAAGCAATAGTACGAAAAGTTTCATCATCATTTGAAAAAGCTTTAGCTAAATATTTTGGTTCAGGGCCTACTAGTTTGAATGAATCGGTAAAACAACATGAAGCTTATGTCAATAAGCTAGTTGAGTTTGGAGTTTCGGTAAGAGAAATAGATTCTCATCCAGATTATCCTGACTGCTGTTTTGTTGAGGATCATGCAATAGTAGCAGGAGATTCTGCAATGCTGACAAATGCAGGCCACGATAGTCGATTAGGTGAAAGAAAAGAAGTTGAGGATGCTCTTAATGCAGATTTAAATCTTGAATACATGAGTGAAGGTGCAAGAATGGACGGAGGGGACGTTTTGAAATTTGGTAATACGTTCTTGGTAGGACATAGTAAGAGAACTAATCAGAAAGGCATAGGAGATTTAGAAAGATTTCTTTCTGATAGAAATTACGGGCTACATGTCGTTCAAGTGCCTCCAGAATCTCTTCATCTGATTTCAATATGTACCTCACCAGCGCCAGGAAAACTATTAGCCCCAGAGAGTTGGTTTAGAGAATCAGATTTCCCTTCAGAAGCTGAGATTATTTGGGTTCCTAAAGAAGAAGCTTATGCCGCAAATGTTCTTCCCTTTGGCAATAAAGTGATGATGGCTAAAGGTTATCAATTTACGCTTGAAATATTACAAAATTTGAATTTAGAGGTGCATGAAATGGAGATGTCACAATTCAGAGAAGCTGACGGATCACTGACTTGCTTGTCTGTTTTATATGATTAACTTAATTTCTAATATAATCCTGTCTAGGGGATTAGTATGTCTATAGAAAGTCCGACGTCAATTAGAAAAGCGGAGGGTAAATTAGGAGTATTAATGCCAGGCCTTGGTGCGGTAAGTACAACATTTATTGCCGGTGCATTAGCAGTTCGCTCAGGTTTATCGACACCTATAGGATCTCTTACACAGATGGGTTCAATTCGTTTAGGAAAGAGAAATGAAAAACGTGAAGTTCCAATCAAAGAGTTTGTCCCTTTGAGCACTTTAGATGATTTAGTTTTCGGAGGTTGGGATATTTTTGAAGATAATTGTTATGAGGCTGCAATAAATGCAGGGGTTCTCGAAAAAGAATTATTAGACAATGTAAAGAGCGAACTTGAAGCAATTAAACCAATGAAAGCTGTTTTTGACAAGAACTTTGTTAAAAAATTAGATGGCAAATATGTGAAACCTGAAACTACACATCGCGATAGAATTAAAGCTCTAAGAGAAGATATTCAAAATTTCAGAAAAGAAAATAATTTAGATCGTATTGTGATGGTTTGGTGCGGAAGTACAGAAACTTATCAAGATCCTTCAGATAAGATGTATAACGATCTCAATGAGTTTGAAAAAGCTTTAGATTCTAATAACGAATCAATTGCACCTTCAATATTGTATGCCTATGCAGCAATTAAGGAAAGAGTTCCTTATGCAAATGGAGCTCCGAATTTATCTGTAGACTTTCCAGCCATGTATGAATTGTCAGCAAACGAGGGCGTGCCTATAGCTGGTAAAGATTTTAAGACTGGCCAAACAATGATGAAAACAATTCTTGCACCCGGCTTTAAGGCAAGAGAAATAGGAATAGACGGTTGGTTTTCAACAAATATTTTAGGTAACAGAGATGGAGAAGTTTTAGATGATCCCGAATCTTTCAAAACTAAAGAAGTATCTAAGCTCGGAGTTCTTGAGCAAATTTTAGAACCTGAGAAAAATCCAGAATTGTATGGTGATCTATATCACAAAGTTAGGATCAATTATTATCCTCCCAGAGGCGATAATAAGGAAGGATGGGACAATATAGATATCAAAGGATGGTTAGGTTATCCTATGCAAATAAAGGTAGACTTTCTTTGCAGAGATTCTATATTAGCGGCACCTATAGTTTTAGATTTAGTACTATTTTTGGATTTTGCTAGTAGGGCGGGACTTCATGGAATTCAAGAATGGTTGTCTTTCTATTTCAAATCACCAATGTGTAAACCAGACTTGTATCCAATACATGATCTATTCTCACAAAGAGTCAAATTAGAAAATACACTTAGGCATCTAATGGGCGAGACAATCATTACTCATCTCGGGTTAGATTATTATTATGATGAGGATTAATGCAATCAATAGTAGTTACAAGACATGGGGACCCCGATTGTATGGAACTTCAGGAATTTCCTACTCTCTCTCCAGGAGCAGGAGAAATTTGCATAAGAGTTTCTAAGGCAGGCATAAATTTTGCAGATATTCTTTCTCGCATGGGGCTTTATCCAGGAGCACCTAAACCTCCCTTTACGCCAGGCATGGAAGTTTCGGGTACAGTTCATGAGGTAGGTCCTGATGTTGATGGCTTTAAAGTAGGAGACAGGGTCGTTGGTTCAGGAGGTAGTGGGGGATATTCAACTCACACAATTTCCAAAGCAGCTACAGTCTTCAAGATTCCAGATGCTGTCACATTTGAACTTGCAGCAGCGTTTCCAGCAGTTTATTTGACCTCATATTTGATGGTTATTCATCCTGGTGATTTGCAGCCTAACGAATCAATTTTGATTCATGGCGCAGCCGGAGGAGTTGGTCTTGCAGCTACTGAATTGGCAAAAATTGCAGGAGCTAAAAATATATTTGGAACTTGTTCTCCAAGTAAACATGATTTCATTTCAGACAATGGTGTTCTTCCGATAGACAGAGATAATTTTTTGGCAGAAATAATGGATTGGACCAAAGGAAAAGGTGTGGATTTAGTATTAGATCCAATAGGTGGAGAACACTTAATGCAATCATACAGATGTTTGGGTTCAGGAGGGAGAGTTTGTTCATTTGGTATATCAGATATGGCACCCACTAAGCGTAAGAGTCAATGGGCACGGTTCAAATCTTGGATGACTTTTCCTAAATTTGACCCTTTAAAAATGATGGCAAGTAATAGAGGAGTTTTTGGAATTCATTTGGGACGCTGGAAGAATTTGAATCACTTAGAAAGAGCGAAGGATGATCTGTTGAAATGGATTGAAGAAGGTAAAATTAATCCTCACGTCGACAAAGTTTTTTCTAAAGAACAAGCTTCCGAAGCTCACCATTACATCCAAGATAGAAAAAATATAGGAAAAGTATTGATCGATTTTGATTAATTAAATGCCAAATTTCTTTGGCAATAATTTATATGGTCAAGTTTGGGTAATGACATAATGTCGGAAATAAATGTACGTCTAAAACATAACTTTGAGGACTCCGATAAATTATTTAGAATATTATTTGCTGCAATTAAGATAGGTAAACCTGCATCTAAGAGAAAAATAGCAGATGTAGCGGATATTTCTTCACAATTAGTTGATTACCATATAGATAAGTTAGTTGATAATGGTCAATTGATTAAGATAGATTCAATGTATATGGCACAAACGATATTTTCAGATAAAAACATCTATAAATTTCTTAAGGAAACTGTAATTACCCAGGATTTAATTGAGAAATTGGCTACAGGAATTGATTTTTCCCAATCAATATCGCAAGATAATGAAGTTCTTGAAGAAGCGATTTTAACTTTACTCAGATTATTTACGATTGATCTCAAAGAATAGTCCAAATTTTTTTGGCATTCTTTTATATACTTTTAAAAAAATATTTTCTTATGAGAAGAAGACATATGCTAGGTACAGAAGACAAAACTCTTTGTGGATGGCCTCTAACTACTGGAGAATTGAAGCAGTTAAGGAGTTCTACTAGAATTCACGTAACATGCAAAAGATGTCTCGAAAAATTAGAATCGTATTCTAAGGATGATAATAGTAAGGGTAAGGGAATTTTTTCAAATGGATAAGATAGAAGTATTTGGTAAGTCATTGAATAAGCCTAGCAGTATATCAGGTCCTAGTGCACCAATTCCAGAACCCTTTGGCGGAATTCCATATGGTGTATTTGCAGTATTTGCAGTGGTTATTCTTACTTTGTCAATTGCAACTTATATGCCTGGAGATGAAGAAGAAAATTTAACACCAAATGGTTTAACTTCCTCACAATCAAGTTATCTTGAAAATATATTGTCAGATAGATCTAGATCTTCACCTGCGTTATCCTCTTATGATACCTGTGGGTTTCTTGAAATGGATTTGAAAGAGCATTTGAAAGAAGAAATGCGCGTTAATCTCGGTACTGGTTCTTACTATTATGGAGGAGGTTGGCTTGAAGACGATATCATGATGGTAGAGGATACAGTAATGGAAATGGATGGTGCAACTTCAGCAGCAGATTCAGCACCTTCTTCAGGAGGTTCTCCGAAAAATTCACCAGGCGGCGAGCAGGGAGTTGATTTTTCAGGAACTAATAATCAAGAACAAGGAATAGAGGAAGCCGATTTTGTCAAAACAGATGGTTCCTTTGTTTATATGATTAACAAAGGTTATTCAGATTACGGTAAATATCCTTCAGGTAAGTTACATATTCTTGATATTCCGGAAGCTGGTAACATCTCTTATTTGTCAAATATATCTATAGAAGGCCGCCCTACTGAGATGCTTTTAGTTGATGATAAAGCAGTTGTTTATTCTAATGTTCAAATTCACAGTTATTATGAAGATAAGCATATTCTTGATGATGTAGTTAAAAAGGAGAGGAAAGCACCAATATCTATCGATTCTTCCACGCAATCAACAGTTAGTTCAGATGAAGACATAGATAGTTCTGAAGAGATAATTGAGGATTATGAATATGGATATTATTACAGAACAACTTCATTCACTAAATTAACAGTTTTGGATTTAGCTAATAGAAGTACACCGCAGATTACTAAAGAATTGTATATCGAAGGAAACTATCAAACAGCACGTGAATCTGGAGGAACAGTTCGTATGGTTTCCTATGGTTGGATGGAAATGGATGGACTAAAAACCTGGTTGGATTTTTCAGATTATAGAACCTATTGGGAGCTTGATTGGGACAGTTCCAAAAGAGAGCAAATTTGGATGGAAGTAATGAATGAAACAATTGAATACAATGATAAGGTGATTGATCAAACACCTTTAGATGACCTTTTACCTCGTATTCATGAAAAATTGGATGACAATGTTACTACACACAAATATACCGAATCTGGAGATGGTAATTGTCAAAATTTTGCAGCGGCATCAGATACTACAGGTCAAGGCATTACCTCTGTTATGACTCTCGATTTATTAGAGGAAAATTTTAGTTTTAATGCAGACCATATATTGAGTAATTGGGCTACCGTTTACGCTTCAGGAGATGTAATGGTTATGGCTGAAGCTTCGCAAAGTTCATGGTGGTTCTGGGGAGAAGAAGAGTCAGATTATCAAGAAACAACAAATCTTCATGTTTTTGATATATCTAATCCAGGTCAAACTGATTATATTGCTAGTGGAAGAATAAATGGTACAATTCAAGACCAATTCTCATTATCTGAGCATAATGGAAATATTCGTGTTTGTTCTACTACAGGACAGTGGGGAAGATGGTGGATGGATGACCCCGAGCCAATGCTAAGTCATGTATTTGTTTTAGGATTAAATGCAGATGAAACAGAATACGAAGTAATAGGAAAGGTGGGCGATATTGCACCAGAAGAGAGCATTTGGTCAGCAAGATTTATTGGAGATAAAGCATACATTGTAACATTTAGAAATATAGATCCTTTATGGACTATAGATCTAAGTGAACCAACTGATCCTAGAATAATAGGAGAGTTAAAAATTCCAGGAGTATCTACATACATTCATCCAGTAGGAGACACCCATCTTCTTACAATAGGAATTGCTGGTGATGATGAGGGATTAGACTGGGGTGTTACTCAAATTTCTTTCTTTGATGTTAGTGATTTTTCTAATCCTGTTCTTGAGAGTGAATTGAAATTAAACCCTGCACCTGATGGGGAAAATGGCTGGTCGTATTCACATAGTGAAGCTACATATGAGCATAAGGCATTCCAATATTGGGAAGATGATGGATTATTGGCCATTCCAATGTCGACTAACAGATGGTATCAAGATACAGTAGTAGAAGGTAATAGGATGTACTATTATTACGGATATGAGTACATTTCCAAATTAATGTTAATTAATGCTACACCAGGTAAACCATTAGAAATATATAATGAAAATATAGATCATTCTTCATATTATGGTTCAAGTTATTCATGGGATAGTCCTGATATCAAGCGTAGCATATTCATGGGCGGAGGAGATTATATTTATGCAATTAGCGAAAAAGCAATTACAGCACATGATGTAGCTACTATGGAAAGGACTGGTTTTACTGAGATACCTTCACAAAATAGGCCAATCTATGGTGATTATTCTTATTATGAAGAAGTTGAAGCTGTAACGACTGAAGATGAGGAAGAAAGAGAATCATCTAATGAAGGAGAAGGTGAAGCCCCTCCTGAAGAATCATAGTTCTAGTAATTTTTTAGTTTCTAATATAATTAGCTCAATGGAATTTTCCAACACATGGGAATCTTCCACTTTTATTAAATTAATATTATTTCCAGATCGTCCAATATAATCCTGACTTGCACTAATTGGCACGATTTCATCTGTAATGGAATGTATTATTGTAATTGGTAAATGATTAGGAGCAACCAATTTTTCAGGCACATCATTAGGCGTTTCAGGCAAATGTAGTGCTGGAGCTAGGAGTAACATTCCCTTGACTTGTTCAGGTTGTTTTTGAGCAACTAATGCACACGCTAAACCCCCGTAACTTGATCCTGCAAGAACAACTTCTTCCTTAGAAACAAGCTCATTTAGTATGTCTACTCTTTCCTCTAATTCCATATCATTAAAATTTGGTGAAAGAACTTCAATTCCGTTTTCTCTAATAGCCGTAACCTTGCTTCCATTTGGACTTCCCCATAATCCATGTGCCCAGATTAACATAGTCCCCCAAACACAGTCGATATAATATACAATCCTTAATAGGTATCAATGTCTCCAACATATTCAGAATATTTGAGAATAGAGGAGTTGCTCAAATTACAAACCGGTGTTAAGGGAGAAACACGCCGTATTAGTAATGATGAGCTTCATTTTATTTTAGTACATCAAAATTTTGAATTATGGTTTAAGTTAATCATAAGTGAGTTGACATGCACTCGAGACATCTTATCTTCTGACTATGTTGAAGAAACTAAGCTTCCTCAGGCAGTTCACCATATGGATAGAGTAATTGAAATTTTCAAACTGATGTCCCAGCAGTGGCGTGTTGTGGAAACTTTAGAACCACAAGATTTCCTTAATTTTAGAGATGATTTAGGCACGGCTTCGGGTTTTGAATCATTTCAAATGAGGGAAATGGAATCCCTAATGGGTTCAAATTGGATTGATGGGAAATTAGTCGGAAAACCGGGAAATGGTAGTTCACTGTATGATGTAACATGCGAGTGGCTCGAGAGAACACCCATACAAGGATCAGTTTACAATTCTAAGGATGATGAAAAGCATGTTGATACTTTCATTAGCGATTACCTGTCAGCTCATAATAAATTATATCCCGATATAAATAAAGATGTAGTTAAATTCTTTGAAGGCGACATATCTTTACGTCGAAGGCGAGCTGGCCTAGTGTTCATTGAATCATATCGTGAACTACCTCTTTTGTCTTGGCCACGTAAGTTAATTTCTACGTTGATAGAATTAGAGCAATCCATGGTTCTTTGGCGTTGTTCCCATGCAAGAATGGTTGAGCGTATGATAGGAAGAAGGATTGGTACTGGCGGGTCCTCAGGTGTTGATTATTTGGATATGACAACTAAATACAGAGTATTTGTTGATTTATGGACTGTTCGAAGTATTTTAATTAAAAAGGACGCATTACCTAGAATCAAGAATAAAGATTTCTATGAATTTAGAGGTGATTAGTTGATTGATTTAGTGGGTAAAAGAGCGCTAGTTTGCGGAGGTACAAGTGGCATTGGGAAAGCTACAGTTGATTCACTCAAAGACAATGGCGCTGAGGTAGTAATTCTTTCTAGAAGTGCATCCGGTAAAGGCAACATTTCGTGTGATCTTGAGGATTTAGAGTCTCTAAAATCATTAGTAACTGAAGAAATCGAAGCTAACGGTCCGTTTCACATCTTGGTAAATAATTCAGGAGGTCCTCCATCTGGCCCGCTTATTAGTGCTCAGCCGCATGATTTTGAAAAGGCATTTCTTAGACATGTATTAGCTTCACAGACTTTAGTTCAATTACTTTTTGAGGGTATGAAATCATTAAATTATGGAAGAATAATTAATATCATTTCTACTTCGGTTAAAGAGCCCATTCCTGGTTTAGGAGTCAGTAATACAATTAGGGGTGCTATGGCTTCTTGGTCAAAAACAATGTCTAAAGAATTGCCTCCACAAATTACTATCAATAATGTATTGCCAGGCTTTACAGATACTGAAAGACTTACTGAGCTAAAAGAAACACTTTCAAAGCAGAAAGGAATAAGTGAAGAAGAAGTAGAAAATTCTTGGTTAAGAACAGTTCCGGAAGGGCGCCTCGCAGCACCCTCCGAACTAGGCCAAGTAGTGGCTTTTCTTTCATCTCCTGCAGCTAGTTTTGTGAGAGGAACCAGTATTCCAGTAGATGGTGGAAGGACAGGTTCGATATAATGAATTTTGACATATTTCTTTCGATTTCACAGACACCCGTAGACGGAGAAACTCCCGATGAAGATATGATGTATTCGAATTTTTTTGAGCAATTAGAATCGGCAGATAAGTTGGGCTTCGGTACAGCTTGGGTTGCTCAGGCTCATTTATCAACAGAAGTTCAGAAAGGCAATAAGCGGCCTGTAGTTCCACATTGGCAAGGTGAAGTTGGTCTTTGTACTGATTTCTTTCAATTGGCACATTTAATGTTTGCCAGAACTAATAATATTCACGTAGGTTCTGCAGTAATGAGTCTTTTAACTCATGGAGGCCCAGTTGGAATAGCTGAGAGAGTTGGAGCTTTTTTAGCATTACATGGTCTCAATAAAGACGAAAAAAGGAAATTGCGAATAGGTTTTTCAGCAGGTAGATTTGAGTTTATGGCTAGACCATATGGTATTGTTCCAAGAGACATCGTTGAGGAAGCTGCTTGGCCTGCTTTAAGAGGTCAAATATTTGCTGAAGCTTCAGAAATTTTCTTAAAATTACTTAATGGAGAAATAGTAAATAGTAAAAATATAAGAAAAACAATTCTAACTAGGTCTAATTTTCGTAGCGACGAGGATTGGGTACGAGTACAAGAAGCATTAATGAAGAGAGATTCTATTTCTGAATTTCCTAATGAAATACATATTCCAAATAGATATGTTTTTGAGGATGTCAAAAATATTCCACAGTCTTGGAATAGAGATTTACTAGATTTGATATTGGGCTCTCACGATGGCAATTTGCAAAAAGAAGTTAACAAAATTAGGCCCGTTAAAGTTTTTAATTTATCCATTACTCCACCCGAAGTAATTGAAGCAACGCATGATAGAATGACTAATCATTATAATTCAAATGGTGGAAATTGGAAGCGAAATTACATGCCTAGAACATTGATGATATTTGTTAATGATGAGCCAAATTTATCTGACGCTGAAAAGACAGAGGCTGCGAAGAAAGAAGCTGAAAATTCACTCAGTTCATATTGGGGTGCATTAGAAGGAACAATTGATCCTAACAAGGTATCAAGGGCAGCAGATAATTCTGTAATTGGAAATGTAGAACAGGTCGCAAGGCAAATAGCCGAACGTTTCCATTCTGACGATTGTATAATGACTTGGTTTGATTTTTTCAATCATGACAGTCCTAGGGTAATAAGAAACATGGAAGCTTTCATGAAGAAGGTTGTACCTCGCGTTGAGGAATTAACAAAATGAGTCATCCTACAGATATCAAAGAGTTGTACCCAAGTAGTCCTTTAGGAGATACAGAAGGAGATATTCCTACAGGTAGAGACGTAGAATGGGAACCTTTAGTTGATTACAGGAGAAACGGAGTTAGCGAGACAACAATACATGGAGCAGTAGCCTGGTATAGTGGAGGCAAAAACATCCATAGTTTTGGTGGAAATGTTCTTTGTTATGGCCGTTCTATGATGAAGCCACTAATGCTAAAGGTTTTTAGTGAAGAATTATCGGATTTAAGTTTGGAACAAAAAGCAATATCAGTAGCAAGTCACAATGGAACTTCGGAGCATGTTAAAGCTGCACAGTCGTTACTTCCACAATCAGATTGGGGATTAATGCAAACGCCTTTAGATTTACCGTTAGTTCAATTTGGCAGGCAAGTACGAAGAGCAAGACGTTGGTATTCTAACTCATCAGGTCAACACGCAGCTATTCTTTTAGGTTGTAGAAGGAAAGGTTGGAACAGAGCAGGTTACACCTTACCTAGTCATCCATTCTTCTTTGCTTTTTTAGAGGAAATAAGGCATTTTTTGGGTAAGGACTGGAACCCTCAGAGAATTGCGCGTGATGGAGATGGCTTTCCTACTTTGTCAAACACTGTAAACGAATTGGCAGCATGTTATGCCGGTTTAGCTAAAGAGAAAGATGAAAATTGGATATGGGATGCAATGATTACAAATCCAGATTTGGTTGGAGGGTTTAATAGACTAGATACTACAATAATTAAAACATGTAAGGGTAACGTAATTGCAAAAGAAGGTGCAGATGGACTTCTTGGTTTATCTATAATTCATGATGATTATCCCGAAGGATTGGGTGTCGTTGTAAAAATCGCACACGGTTGGAATCCCCAAGCTACATGGTATGTTGCAAGAGGAATTTTGGGTGTTTTAGGTATGGAATTAAGAAATCCTTACCCTCTCAGGAGACAAAAAGCATTCCTAGTTCCAGGTGTCGTACCTAAAAGATATTTAGAAAAGTTAAAGGATATTCCAACTTGGGATGAATGGGATCCCGATAACGATCGCTGGTATTTTAATCCTGAAGATTATAAGAGTACAGAATGATTCAGGTTCAAAATTACGTAAATGGTAATTTTGTAAGTACAGTAGAAACTATTGAAGATATTAATCCAGCTACAGGAAAAATTATAGGCAATATTCCACGTTCGAAACCAGATGATGTCCAAAAAGCAGTATTAGCTGCAGATAATGCTCGTGAGTATTGGAGTAATTTGAATTTAGAGGATAGAAGAGTTTGGCTAGAAAGGATAGCCGATGCCTTAGAATCACGTGCGGAGGAGATTGCTAAACTAGAGTCGTTAGATACTGGAAAACCAATCAAGCTAGCAAGAGCAGTAGATGCATCAAGGTCTGTTGCAAACTTCCGTTTTTTTGCAGAATTCAGTAAAGACTTTGTTGGTGAAAAGTTTGAGATGGATGATGCAACTAATCATGTAATTTACAAACCGGTTGGAGTGGCGGGTTTGATAACTCCGTGGAATCTTCCCTTATATCTTCTATCATGGAAAATAGCTCCTGCGATTGTTATGGGCAATACAGTTGTTGCAAAACCTTCTGAAATGACACCATTAACAGCAAATCTTCTTGCAGAGGTTATTCACGAAATAGGCTTGCCACAGGGTGTAGTGAACATAGTACACGGTTTAGGACATGAGGCGGGTCAAACAATAGTATCACATCCAAAAGTTAATTTGATTTCTTTTACGGGAGGAACAATTACAGGTAAAAAAGTAGCTGAAACAGCAGCCCCTATGTTCAAAAAATTAAGTTTAGAGTTG
>CESM01019336.1_pt1 | contig 27731 bp, 45 predicted proteins | sample 361421 | NCBI WGS metagenome assembly CESM01 (sample SAMEA2622219, study PRJEB7988) | marine metagenome | isolation source: saline water (ENVO:00002010), including | reverse complement strand
CATTGATCCTTTTTTTGGAACAATAGGAAACGACACCACAACATCAGTTCCATTTGCAGACCACACAGATTCTTCAACCATATATGGATTTGCTTTTGTAATTGCTTGAGTAATTTCAGACTCTTTGTTCATTTGGACGTTACGGATGTACAAGCTGGAATGTTCTGCGTGGATTCCACTTGCTGTTTGTAAGAGGACGCTTGCGTTACCGCTTGGCTTAACGCATGTAGTCCGAGCAGCAGGATTAATGCCAATGATAGCAGCAACCTCTCTATTGACTTCTTTAACAATCTTTGCTCCTTTTTGTAGAACTTTTTCGTCAAATAAGACTTTAGGATTATTCATCCATCCAGTAATAGAAACTCCAAGCAATGCTTCTCTATCAAAAATATTTTTTGAAACTGGACTTAAGAATTCAAAATCTGTGTATCCTGCTTGTAATGTACCTAAAATGGCGGCAGACCTACAAGCCAAATAAAAGTCTTCTTCTGTATGGCATTTGCCGCCATTTATTTCTGTTAAGTTACAACCTTGCCAACCTGATTCTCCATCATATTGTGGAAACATACCAATCTCAACGCAAGGATTTGTTGTATGTTCTTTCGAGGTTGTAAAGTAAAAACCTGGCTCGCCAAATGATTTAACTGATTCCATAATTTTTGTAAACATTTGAGGAGTTGCTTCATCTCGAACAATTACAGCAGAATTATTTGAACGGCCACGCTGTGGATTGTCCATAAACCAGTTACCAGTTTTTGCTGTCATCATTTCATCATCTTCTGGAGAAAACAAACAAATAGTTGCAGAGCGGCGGACACCACCAGAAAGAACGGCATCAGCTGCATGCATACAAATATCATATACAACAAGAGGAGTAATATTTACAGGATCTTTCGAATCTATTACCTTTGCTTGTAACATATGCTCAATTTTATCAAGAGATTTGCGCAAGCCTTCTGGACCTGGAGCTTTAAACCCACCAGAAATCTTTGCACCTTTTGGACGAATTTGTGATAAGTCAAAGAATACTCTGCGACCTTCAAATTCTGGATGTTTACCACCTCCAACAAAATACGAAGACATAAGGACATCAAGAGCAGAAGCCCATCCTTCAATAGAATCTTCGATTATGTATCCCTTAGCTTGCTTTGTCCGTGGTTGAAGTTGTGGTAATTTTGCAACATGATGTTGTTGAACAGAAAAACCTGCACCTGCACCACAAAGTAAAATATAAAAATATTCGCCAAAAAAAGCAGGACGATCGGCATAAGAAGACGTACAGTTGTACATACGCATTTGATGTTTTTGTAATTGCTCTCCACCAAATTGAAGAGCTCTTTGTGCACCAAGAACTCTTTGTTCTCTGTACGCATCTTTTGCTTCATTAAGATATGGTGCTAACAAGTTTGAGTGTGTATTATAATTTTTGTCGTGCATTTCGATAACACGGTCGACTGCTTCATTCCAGTCTTCATACTGTCCAGTATCTTCCTTAAAACGAGAATATCCATCATAGAATCGAGTTTCGGACAAAAACTCCCTCGTGTCTACAAACTGTGTTTGCATACCCATATACCTCTTTTTTTGATTGTTTAATAGATGTAGTATTATATATCATTTTCACTGTTTTGTAAACAGCTAAATCACGTCTCTGGAAGAAAATATTTATTAATCATTTCAATTTGGTCATCATATTTTGCTAATTCATCTAGCTCAATTTGAATTGCTTCAATAATATCGGAGTGTTCTCCGATACCTGCTGGATTTGCAAGATATACTTCAATATTTGCGATACGTTTATCTACGTTGCCCTTCGCGTAGGCTAGTGCTGCTGTCAGTAGTAGGTCTCTCATTCTTTTCTTTCCTTAACATGTCAAATGCCCACGTAATTTCTCTGCATTGCCAACATTTACTACAATGGCCGGCTTGAAAATGTAGGCAACTCTGTGATTCACTAATATCTATACCTTCTTTATGAGCAAGGTCTATAATGTGATATTTGTACATATGTAAAAATGGTGCTTTTACATTTTTAAACGGTATATAAAATGGTCTGTATGGCCGACCATCTATATCGAATTGCGGAAAATGCTCAATAGGTGGTTGAACATTTAATCCTAAATAAATATCTAATCCTCGAATATGCTGAATTGCTTTTACTAGCATTTCTTTTGGATTAGATGGATCAACATTAATTGTGTTAGGCCATTCACCAATATGTTCGGCAACTGTTAAAGGCGTGTCAAATCCATCGCCTCTATCTGCTGTATAAACTTTAACTTCAGTATGTCTACTTAAGAGATGATATAAGACAAGACTATCGATGCCGCCTGACATTAACAAAGCTACTTTTTTAGCAGGTTCGAGAGTAACTATTCTTCGATCCCAAGTAGGTCCACATTTATATTCTATCATATAACGACTTTGCCTTCCGAAATTAATCTTTCTCTATTAGCCATGTGTTGATCTTGAATATCATCTTTTGATTGACCATGATATTCTACAGCGTGTCCTTCATTAACAAGCGTATCAGTTATACGAACTCCGTCAACAATAAAATCTCCTAAGATTCTACCAAATTTACCTTTAGCATCTTCTCCATCTCTATCTACCTCTGTTTTTAGTACTTGAATAGATCCTTCTGGAATAAGTTCTTTTAATCTATCTTTTGCTGCAAGTCCAAAAACTTTCTCAACTTTATCAGAAGTTCGAGATTCAGGTGTATCTATACCCATTACACGTACACGTTCATCTTTCATCCATATACCAAATCCAAGATCAATATCTATATCAACCGTATCGCCATCAACTACTCTATTAATTGTTGCTCTGTATTCGTACATTACTCTTCTCCCAACAATTTTGACGCATTAAATTCATTTAGTCCGTCAATTTTACAGTTGCGTTTACGGTGGCCATTCCATGCTACAAATCCGCCAATGCGTAAGGCCCAATATGCTAGATTGTTAAGAAAGTGAAATCCATTTTGTTCGATATTAATATCTCTAAATATTTCATCAGCTTTCTTTTGATCTATTACACCCATTGTTTCTTTTTTACCAGCTCTTAATAGTGTTTCATACTTATATGCATAATCATGCACTAAGCCACCCATTAATAATACACCTGTTGGTGATAACCAAGTATGTAAAAACTTTGGTATCGATGCTCCATCAAACTTAAATCCTGCTGGTATTACAAAATGTTCGCCATTCATTTCATAAGCCCAATCTTGTGCTACCATCCAGTGTCTAGTTCCTGTTAACCACATCCATATGGCACCCCAAAAACCTTTACGCGCAGTATCAATTTTTAATGGTTTTAATTGTGGCATATCGATATATTTAAAACCAATAATATCCTCGTCTTGATCAACTCCTAATCTATTGATTAGCCATCCTATAATAATTAATACGCCTACTACTGTAAATTGCCACCATGTGGTGAGTTGATCAATTAAAAAATCCATTGGTTTCTCCTAACGCTGTGGTCCTAATACTGTATCTAAATCTGTTACAAATCTTATAATATTATACTCTGCGTCATGTTCTACTTCTAATTTCTTACACGCCAATCGTACAGATCCACTGTATGATTTTGACCTACCACCTCGCAAAGTTCTTTCTATACTTCGCTTTGCACTAAGACATTCACTTACGCTATCTCTAATTGTAAATTCTTTAAGAGTCGTTGGCTCTCCAAAGAACATTAGTAATACAAAAAATTCTCCTACCATTTTAATGACCGCTATGATCTGAAGGTGGCTTAATATTATTCATATCATGCACCATACTCATCATATCCTTTCTTATACCTTTTACCTCTGCTTCTAATTGTTCGATACGATCCTTATAGAAGTTAAGAGTAAGTTGTTGCTGTTGATCATATGGTGCCTCACCTGATTCAATTTGATTGGTCAATTTTTCAAGTTCACCTGCTAAATGTTCAATCAACATAAACTGTTCAGAATCAGCTGGTAGTGAACCCATCTCACCTCTTGGCCATTTAATTCTAAACTCAGTATTCATTCCTAAATCGGCTTCAGTCATGATAAGTTTATTTTCAATCGTATTTAATCGTTCTATAATACCGAAGTATGCCCAAGTTCCAATTGCTGCACCTACTACCATCGCAATTAGATTGCGAATAGGCATAGACAATTCGGTATTCTCATTAAATTTATGGGCCATCATCAGCTTCCTTGGTTACGGCTTTTTCATAGTATACTATGATTTCGTCTTGTTGGTTTATATATCTCTTTAACTCTGAAATATTCAGCGCTAAATTTTCATAATCTTTCATACTCAAAGCAACAAAAGCTAAGTCACCATACAACTCTGTAAATTCTTTTTCGAATTCTTCAAAGTTATCTTTGGTGACTACAAAAACTCTTGTGTCACTGAGCTGGAGTGGCTTCGGTCTCGCTACTGTCGGTATCTGTACCCTTTCCACTTTGGTCACTACTTTTATCTCCGGTTCCGGTTGGAACCTGCTGCAACCACTGAGGATTAGGGCGACTGCCATCACCGCCGGTATCGTCCATGAGGCCACGCCATAATTTAGCAGACGCGCCATTCATTTTTCCTTCTAATACTTTTGAATCTTTAAGTGCTTCCACTACCAAATTCAATTTACTTAATTTTGTTCTAAGCTCATCACCATAAGCTTCTGCTTTTTGTAATGCGCCTGATAATTCTTTATTTAATTCACCAATCTTCACCATATCTTGTTGCAAAGTGGCAACAGATTGTTCTGCTGTTTCTACAGCAGATTCTAATTTAACATTATTTTCTCTGAGAGTGGCTATAGTTGCCTGAGTTGTATCATAATAATACTTAGCTCCATAACCAATACCACCAAGTATAGCAATAACAAAGACTAATATGTATATTCTAAGCATTGGCCGAATCTGGAGTATTACCTTCAGCAACCCATTCTAAATATTCTAACCAATCGCGATTAGCTGAATCCTTAGGAATTGCCTTTCTTAGCTCATCACTAAACACTCCACCTACTGTTCCATCTTTCAACAATGTTAATTTATATAATGCCATATTATAACTCCGCGTTAATCGCCAAAAATGCTGGTAAATTAGTTGCCGTATTATCGAATTCTATAAGCATCGCTCTTGCTGGAGAGAATCCACTGCCGGTAAATCCAATATCCATATTATTGCCACCAGCCCATCCAGAATTACTGAATCCAGTCGGAACTCCACCAGCACCAGCTCCTGTAACTCCAAAATAATCAAAGTGAGAAAGATGACCGTATTCAATAGTTGGGTTCGCTCTTGGTTGAACTTCCATAAACCACATCAAATTTGCATTTGTTGACGACCATGGAACAGCCATACCAAGCCCTGCATAGTTTGCTTGTCTATTATACCTTTGATAATATCTTTTGCATTTAGCCAGTATATTTCCAACATTTTCAAACTCAAAGGATGTGGCTGTAGTTCCAGCTTCAAGTTGAATGCCAGTAATATAAAGTTCATTAGCATCACTACTCAAAAGATTTGCTTGAGTAGTTCCACTTATTCCTGCACCAGAAGTTGCCCATGTTGCATTTGTACCTGTTAAATTATTGCTTCCTAAAGCAAGATTAAAAAGAACATATAATCCAATTGAATTATTATTAAGCCACGTTCCTGTTGTATCGCCGGCAATTGTTATTGTTTTCTTTTCCCATGTATTTGCGCTATCTATTGTATAATTAACAGGGCAAAATCTGTTTATATCGTTATTCAGAAAATAGACGTTGTAAGTACCTGTAACGTTACTACGTATCCAAAAACTTAATGTAACTGATTTAGCATTGGCTGTTCCCCACTCCAGATGAGCTATATTATGACCTTCAATTCTTTGAAAAAACTGATAAAACTGAGCTGCGCCTATAGAAGTGTCTGCAGATGTTACATCAAATTTTATACTGTGTTGAAAACCTTCGCCGAGTGGTACTGTGTTATCTTGTGTAACAGTTACAGCTCCATCATGAGAACCAGAAAATGACCATCTATCTAAACCATAACCATTTAAACCAACAAAAGATGTGCCTCTTTGACTTACTACCATTGATCCATTGATAATCATATTTCTATTACTCAATGGTCCAGCTATTGTTTGTACATCAGCTGAATCTAAGTCACTACTATTTGATGTAATTAGAGCATTGACATCAGCAGAGTCTAATCCACCACTAGCTGTACCTGTGATTGAGAAAGCTCCTGATAATGTGGGTGATGGACCGCCGGAAACTCGGAAATTTCCTGCCATAAGTCTAGCTTTTGATTCAGCCATTATTCTATACCCTTTTCTTTATAATAATCTCTAAATCTTTTGAGTAAAAGTGGTCGACCTTTTTTCTTACGACGATCATGTACTCTGCTGGTTTTAAACTTTGGACCCATTGCAGTATCTGCAGGATTTGGTATCGCTGAAGTATTTACAGTTGGTGATTCTTTAATCATCTTTTATATCCTTAAGTAGGTCTAAATACTTTAACATAGTTTCTGGCTACAGATCCTAATTGAGCATTATCACCGACAGTGGTAAATACTCTAGATGCATCACCAGTAAATGCTGTAGCATGCGATATAGATTTAGTAAGAGATAAATCTGCTCCTGTTATGCCACTTTGTTTAGTCCATGCTGTGCCGTCATTACCCGATGATGTGTCTTTCCAAACGTCCATTCCACCATACTTATTAACAGAGCCAGATGCATAATTTGTTTGACTTGCAGCGAGTATAAATTTACCATCACGAGTCATATGTAGATTATTATTACCCATTTGACCAGAACTTGGCGCGCCATATTGTTGCATATCTTGATTTCTTAAAATTGCTCTTTGAGTCCAGCTGGTAGCATTAGCGTCTGTTCTTGTATAAATTAAAATAGCACCTTTATAATCACCAGGACTATCAGCATCATTACCATCTGTATATTTTGGAGCACCAATCGCCATTTTTGTGGCATTACTGTTTAAACTAAAAGCTTTACCTATTTCATATTGTGTATTTCCAGCTGATATACTATGACTATAACTCCAAGCATCTCCTGATCTTAAATAAGCGTGAATGCGGCCAGCTTGAACTGATCCACTCCAATAATTATATTCACCAACAAATACCCAGTTTCCATCTTCAGATACTTTTACACCTTGGCCAAAATATCCTCTTACATTTTGTATTGATCTTCCATATTCTACTCCGCGATATGTCCACGTAGAACCAGATCGAGTGTAAAAATAAACTTGTCCTTTGTTATTTGTAGAATTTGAATGATGTCCTATAGCCATTACACCAGCATCTGCGCTAAAATCAAATGCGCCGTCACCAAAATAATAATTCATACCAGATGGTGATCCAAAATTACTGTGCGCAGACCAACTTGTGCCTGATCTTTCATATAGGTAAACTCTACCTGTAAGACTTGATGAGTATCGTGATGCACCTACAACTAACCAATTACCATCATCACTTATGGCAGCTCCTTGAGCACCGTGATATATATGAGGCACGTTATTATAACTGGTTCCGCCTTGTTGGATTTTTTGTTCTAAAGTCCAGTTAGCCCAATTATCTGTAGTAGTGTAAATATATACAGCTCCAATATTTTGGCCACTTGCATTATCATCTTCTCTCGCACACACCATAAGTCGAGTTCCATCTGGTGTTATATCCATAGTATATGAACCGAATTGAGCATTTGCACTAGCACTAGCTTCATCAAAATTCTTAACTAAGGTAAAGCCTCCAGTCCAATCGGCTTCGAAAGTTAATGAGAATGCTGTTGTGCCAGAAGCAATGTTAATACCATCAGATGCTTTAAATGTAAGTGTTGAATTAGTTTGAGTAGCATCAGCTTGAGCTTTTGGTGTAATTGTAAATACGCTAGAATCTTGGCTAAGCGTTGCTAATCCACCAAAATTTCCATCAGATTCTACAGTAAGTGATAATCCAGCTACTGCGTTATCAGAATCTGCAGCTGTTAATGTTACTACAGTAGGAGTGCTACCATCAGTTGCAAGTTGAATAGCACCTGATGGACTAATACTTAATGTTGGCGTAGCGTTGATCATAGCAACATTATACCAACCGGAACCATTCGATATATAAAATCGACTATTAGCCGTCACAAATGCTTGATCACCAGAAGATAATCCAGCTGAAGGCAAACTTTCTTTAGTAGCATATACAACTAGACCGCTTCCATCAGCAGTGCTTGTAAGTCGTACATTACTTGGATTATTTGCTTCAGTTTTACCTAAGAATCTAGCTATGTCTCTATTACGACTTTCGGGCATTTATTACTTATCCAATTCGTTAACAGTTACGTGAATTTTTTGATTTGTTTTAATATGCAATGCTTCATAAATTGGAATACCAAATACAGATCCTATAGAATAACAATCTTCTTCGATTCTAACTTGATCTTTTCTCCATGCCATTTCAGTGAGATTCTTACTTAACAACTTATTTTCTTTTAATTTATAAATTCCAGGGCCAATAGATCCATCTTCTAACATATACCATGCATTATTTTCTAAAACTACATCTACGCTATCTACACCTAATTTTTTTGTTATTGCTTCAATTTGTTTATCATTTAATTTATAATGTTCTTTAATAAGATACAAAGCAGATGCAAAACTACCAAGCTTACTACTACCACCGGGAATATTAGAAACCAACCTTTTGACATTTGCGCACAGTCTAATGAAAGGAGTATACGCAGATTTTTTCGCATCGTTGTCAATTTTAACGTTACGATTTCTTTTGCCTTCTGCATTAATGATACCTTCTTTGTAGGCATCCCACTCCTTCCAGTCCATTACTAACATTCGAATAAATCTGAATGTGTAAGTTAGGTCAGCAGCTCTTTTTATCAATCCCATTATATTTTCCTTAAAACCTCTACAACACGTTGATCCATTTTTACACCAGTTAATTGATCATTTTTTATATAACTTAAAAATACTAAAAATGGTTTTATTACTGGCCAGTGTCTTTCATCTAATTTAACGCGTAATATATTTAAAGCGGGTTCTATACCAAAAACATTAAAGACCACTATGATATGATTCATTAATAATCTATCGCCTAAATTATCTTGATCAAGATAACGGTTGATTAATCTTTTGATATATTTGAATCGTTTTAAGTCTTCATTAAACTCCTCTATATCAGAAAAGGTTGGATTATAATAATGTTTTGCCGCATACAACAAAATATTGCTATCATTTAAATTAGTTTCAAGATTTTTCATTACAAGATTATATATGCTAATCCATCAATGTTTTAACTTGCGCTATCAAACTTTGTTTATTCTCTCTACGGTCAAGCTCTACGCCGTGTTCCCTACCGAATTCTTCAAGTTCACGCTTAGTCATAGAATCAAAATCAACTGCATCGCTTTCCATAATCTCTTCAACAAACTCAGCTTCTGTAACTGGAGATTCTCTTAGAGGTTGTGGAGCTGCAGCAGGAGAAAGATATTCATTAATATCTTCTTTATTAATTCTACGTGCTAAAAGTAGCTCATTTGTTTTAGGATGAACCCAACCGTTTGGAGTTGGAATTGCATCTTTTTGAAAACTTGGTGGCGAGATTGCCATAATCTATTCTCCTATATTTTATGATGTTTCAGATCACCTTTTTCCATGTCGGGATCATAATGTTTTTTCAAAAATTTATGCATATGATCATCGTCTTTATGACCTAAATGCACAACTGGGTGGCCCCCGCCTGGACCACTAGGGTCATGTATCTTTGCTTTAATACCAGCTTTCTTAGCGTGGGCCATGAACTTTTTTGCAGTATGCTTACCATCCTCAGCGTAATCAACTTCATGAGTATAGCTTTCTTCAACTGCATCTTCTTCGTACATTGACGCATATGCTGCTTTAATTGCAGACATATTATCATATGCAGATTCTGCTTTCATAGCTGCAGGATCTTTCATCGGTGTGCCACCGGGTTTAATTTTAGTATCACCTTGTGGGTTATCACCTTTACGTTTAGCCGCAGTTTTGACATTTGCTGTCATCTTTGCAGCATCTTTCTTAATACGATCAGGCTCATCAATTGCAGGGTTAGCAATTGCAGCATCTGCTGGTGCCATCATATCTTCTGCACCTTTGCCTTTACGATTATCCTTCATCTTTTCAGCTTTATCTTGATTAGGAGAATGATTCTCTTTTTCTACTAATACAGATTTTAAAGCTGTACGAATACGGGACTCTTTTTGTTCCGATTTACCGGTGTCCATTTTTGGATTCATTTCAATATCACCTTCTTTCTTACCAGCCTTAGCTTCCTTTTTCTTTTTTGTAGGAACAGGCTTAGCTCCCATTTCCTTATCTTGTCTTTTGATTTCCATATCTTTATAATAGCCTTCCTTTTGGTCGGCAATAGCACGTGCTGTATCTTTCTTCATTGTTACTGGATGTTTTTTACCAGCAAAATTAAAGTGTGATTTACCAGCTTTGGCAGCAGCTGCAGCTGCACCATGAAATGCTGTACGCTCAGTGGCAGGAATTTCTTCAGGTATTACATATTGTGTACCCTCTGTAGCAGGTACCTTTGCCTTACCTGTAATTTTATCGACAGCCATTCCTACACCTTTGTTCCTTTTTACAAATGTATTAATACCTTTATCTGTGGATTTCTTACGCTGTTCTGGATCAGCTAAACCTCCAGATCTACCAATTCTATCTCCAGCACCTGCTGCACTTGGTACTGCTTTTTTAACGTAACGACCAACAACTCCTGTTGATATTTCGTTTACACCTTCGTTAGTTGCTTTAGCTTCCATCCAATTTTTTCCATTTGGATTTTTTGAATCATACATGCAACTTCCTTCGGTTGGATTGCCAAATGTGTCTCCACAATTTTTACAAACCATACCATTGCATTCAGCGCTGGTTCTTTCTTGGACCGGTTGTTGAGTGGCCCTGTACTCATTAAATGGGTTCGTACCGAACATTTTATTCTCCTAACTTATGAATTGAGCCACATACGCTCCAATAGCCGCGATTAGAGCAGCATATACTAACTTATTTATAAGACACACAGTCCTATGGTTATCGTCTACTTTCTTCTCAATATCGTCTAACTTTGCAGACAAACGATTAATTCGTTCATACATTTTATCATGATCATCTTGCAAATTATTAATTTTTTCCTCCGCACGAGCTAGCGATATCATAGCTTCAGCAAGCTTATCGATTTTTTCTTCTATTCGGTCAAGTCGAGTTATGGTTGTTGTTTCGGCCATTAACACTTCCACCTTCTTCTTGCTGCTTTACCTCTTTCACCAGTCCAACCACGAGATCTTGCACAAAATGATTTACGGCGTTTTGCATCTTTTGAACCACGTTTTACTTTACCTGTTACAGCAGTTTGCAAATTTCCGCCAGTTTTTCTATTAACAGCATCGACCCCTTTTTGTGTCATTCCAGCACCTTTAGATGTAGGAATAAAATGCCCTTTAGAATCGCCGTATTTCTTTTCAAAGAATGTTTTAAACTTATCCATTATTTGAATAATCCTAATTTACCTACTGCTTTGCCAAGTAATTTTCCAACTACGCGGTTTTTTACTCGTCTTGCAACTTTGCCCTTTTTAACTGCGCTAACATCTCCCAAAACTCTGCCGGTTTTGTACGCTGCCCTCCGAATTTTTCCTATACTAATCTTCTCATTTTTTTGAGCTGATCTAATTGCTGCTGGTGTTGGTGCACCCTTCTCGCCCTTCTTTCGCATTCTTTCTCCACGACGGCGCTTAGCATGTATATTAGCCCATAATCCATTACCTTCTTTGACTCTACCATATGTTATACAAGGAGTTTGGCCACAACCACAATTTCTTTCTTGCATTTCACCAGGAGTTTTCTTTTTCATAATCTTAACAGACTTATCAGATCCATAATCAACATTGCCTGAAGTGTCAGCCGCTAGTGGAGTACCAGCCTTTTGTGCTCTTCTTTTATCTGCTCGAGCTTTACTATCCTTTGCTGATTGTGCAGATTTACCAACAGCAACCTTCAGATTAGGATGTGTTTTACTTTGTTGAGTCATTTCTTTTGTTAATACAGGATTGTAAGATTTGTTAATCATCATATCACCTACTTTAGGATGCATAGGTTTCTTTAACTGATGATGTGTTCCACCGTGTCTTCGAGCCATATCTTTTGCATCAGATGCTTTGCTAGCCATTCCTGCAACTTTACCCTTTTTATCGACTGCAACATGCGTATATTTGATAGCTTCTTTTTTAATAAGATCTTTTAATGGTTTGCTAGGCGGTAGGGTCTTAACCAATTCTTTTGCTTTTTTTACAATAGGATGATCTGAATTTCTTTTGCCTAATGGAAGTCTGCCGTCTGGCCGACCTTCATAACCTTCTTCAACATTTTTACCTTGAGCTTTATCGCGGTACATTTTCTTCACATCATGTTTAGTCTGCCTTTTTACAGATTTAATCATTGATGGCTGTTTAACTAGTTTGCGAAGATGAGCTTTTACTTCTCCAGGTGAATTACCATTAACATACATAGCAGGTAATCCTTCGACATCTACTTTAAATGTCATTTCTTCACTAAACGACTTAAACGATTTCATTACTTGTCTCCGCGCATCTTTTTAATTGTTCGTGATTTAGCAAGTGCCATACCTTTATCACGTTTATTTCTTGTTTGCAAATCTTTAGAATGATCACCTTTTCTTAGTATAGTTGCAACTGCAGAATTTGTTGCTCTATCTTTACTTCTTTGTGCTTTACCGTAATAGCTATTCATAGTTTTTTGATCTAGTTCATTTACGTCTTCGCTTGTAGCTTTTTTAGCGGCTTGCCGTGCAAGATTTTTTGCTCGGTTTTTTAGTTTTATAGTATTGCCAAAACGATCTTTTACATTTTTCTTCGCAGGTACTGCATTATCAAATGGAGGTTTATCTTTTGACACTCTCATAGATGCAAGTCGATCAGGCCTATCAGAAACTACAGTACGCTTAGCTTCGACTTTATATCCGAGTTTTTTAGCAGTTTTGTGTCTATGTCTATCAGCATCTCCACCTGGTAGGTTGTGACCACCATCTTGTCTATGGTGATAATCAATATGAGAAGCAGCAGATCTATGTCGAGGATCTAATGATTTGCCGCCATTTAATTTTTCTGAATCTCTCATACCAAGCATAGATTCAGAAACACCTTCCATTGACTTAACTTTCTTACGTGTTCCAATTTGTTTTGTATCAGGCTTACTAATTAAACCATGAACATCAGCACCTGGATCATCTTTGCCGTGGTAACCCTGTGCTTTGGCCGGTGGAAGCTTTTTAATCTTACCACCTTTTGCAAGAAATGCTTTAACGGCATCTGAGGTATCTTCTCTTGTAGTAGGCACCATTCTAATTTTTACTTTGCCATTCGCATCTGTATACTTTTCAGGTTTCAAATCTGCAGACTTAGCTTCTTTTTTATTATCTGGATGCCCTTTGCCACCATCTGCTTTATTAGCATGTACTGCTTTACGCTGTGCGGCTGATGCATAACCTTCTTTTGTAAAAGCCTTTTTTACTTTATGTTTAATTTTTTGAACAGTTGACATTCGTGAATATGCAACTTCGTTATCCCTATGGTTATCTCTAGTGTGTTTAGCCTCATCGCTATGATGCTGTACAGCCATAGTAGTTGCCTTATGTGCAGCTTTAGATGTCGCACCGCCATGCGGTGAGTTATGAATAGCAATTGCATGTTCTCGCGCTTTTTTGCCATGATCTATTGCAGCTTGGTGATTACCAGCTTTTAAGGCTGCAGAAGCTTTTCTATGTGAGTCAGCTGCTTTCTTATGAGCAGCTACAACTCCAAGATCTTGTCTTTTAGTTTTAGAAGCTGTATCATGAGCAGCTGCTGCGTCAGCATGGTGTTGATGAATTTTTGCTAATCCACCTTTTCCTCCAGATCCTCGAGAATCTAAACCTTTAGACATGGCTTTCGATGGAACATCATCGACATAGGCTTCATCTAAACTTTCTTTTATAGAAGACCTTAGTTCATCAAACGTTTTCATTTTTCTTTCCTCTTTAGTAGAATCTCTTTTATCTAAATAAGCCGCTATTGCCATTTGTCTACGTTTAGCTTTAGATTTACCTTTAAATTGTGGAGCTTTAGATTTTGCAAAATCTTTTACATAATCACCAGCATCTGCATTTTTACCGAGTGGCATTACGCTAAATCCTTATCGTGGTTTAGTCCACCCTTTTTCTTTTTAACAATAAATGCATTTACGCGGGCATGTCCCCATTGTTGAGGTGTTGTACCTGGTCGATGACCTGATTTCCAAGCTGCTACGCCTCTGTTGTATACTTTTTGTAATGTACCAACAGAAACACCAGATTTCTTAGCTTTATCAGCTAATCCACTAGCTTCATACAAATCAGAGTATTCGTTAAACTTCATTGTCATTATTTTGTTTCCCTATTTTTTTTAATAGTGTCTCTTAAACGAGCTCGGTCTAATATACGGTCATGCTTAACTTTATCGAGTTTTTTCTCTCTGTCAATTCTTTTTTTAGCCATATCAATATCTTCGCCATACATATCTTTGAACTTCTTAGTCCACTTACTAGGCTTAGTTTTTGCTGATGCATCACCAGGCGCTTTCTTATATGGTGCTGCCTTTTTTTCTGCATCTGATTTATTGGCATAATTTCTAAAATGTTGAGCTCTTGATTTTTTAGTTGCTTTTTTCAAGCCTTTATAATACGGTTTTGGTTGTGTACCTTTGACCTTAGCAACATCTTTGTCTTGAGCAACTTTTTCTACTAACTCAATACTATCAAGCCATTTACGATATTGACCTTGCTTAGTTTCTATAATTACATAATTACTACCGCACTGTATAATTTTACCGACTTCAGATGTTTCTTTTACAACTACAAGATCTCCAGTACTAAATAAATCTCCACTAACATATGCTTCACGTGTTTCCGAAATTGATTCTAGCTTTACATGGTTTTTAAATTCTTTTTGTTCTTTTAATCCCAAGCCCTTACGTACATCGTTGTAAATAGATTTGGCATCTGCTGTAGATACTGCCTTCGGCAAACCTTGTGCAAACTGTGTAAAATCATTTTCTTTAGCCGCAGATCTCATTTTAGTAGCAGACATTCCCATTGCGCCTTCAGCATCTGGATCTCTTTCACCAGCTGAAACAACATCTAAGCTTTGAAAATTATAAAAACCATCTCTAAATTTTTTACCATTATATTTGTTAATTAGTATTTTATATTCATTGACTCTATCTGAACCAGCAACCATTACTACCTTTTTAAATCCTTCATTATATAATTTTACTAAGGCATGCAGCGGATTTTTTATTGTAGCATCATTTAAAATAGAACGAGCATGTTTAGGAAACATTTTTCTGGCATATTTTACTTTTGATCTATAATTTAAAGGATTCTTTTTTTCATCTTGTGATTGAGAAAGATAAATGCGGTAAGGCATTTGCTTTGACAACTGTGATAGTTTATTTAAAACTTTTTCATGGCCAATTGTAGGAGGATTCATTCTACCAAATGTAAAATATACTACCTTCTCTTCCTCAATTAAGAATTTTTTAAACGAAAATTCCATACTATTTTTGTTTCCTTCTGTCCATTTCTTTTTTACGGACATCTTTCAGTAGTCTTTTTGATAACATAGCAATACGTTTTTTCACTGCAGGCTTTTCTAGTCGTTTTTCTAATTCCATTCTTTTAGCCATAGGTAGACTTGCTTTAGCTTGACCCTTAGAAAATTTCTTTAAAAAGAAATTACGTGCAGCTTTATCGGCGCGGCGTTTAAATCGTGCCATATCAGGCATACGACGTTTCGCGCGCTCTCTACCAATCTTAATTTTAGGGGCTAGTTTTCTCATGAGACGCTTGCGAGCAAGTCTTTGACTTACGTTTAGTGCCTCATCATAAGCAACACCGCGTTTCATCTTAGCACGTTTTGCGGCAATAGCTTCATCTTCTCCAGGAGCTGGATCAGAATTAATCATATCTTTAAATCGTAATGGTCTTCCCATTGTTTTACCTTCCTGGTTTATCCCATCCCTTTAATATATCTGGTGAAAAGTTTGCGTATGAAAATTCCATACGGTCCACAATTTTCACTGCATCACCACCAAGTGTATCAATAGCAACATAACCTTCTTGACCGGTTGTTTTATAACCGTTTGTAGTTTTCAAGAAAGTATCGATGCTACCTAACTTATTAAGGATATTTATAAGTTTTAATTTCGCCATTACGATAGATTGTTGCAAATCGAACATTTTTTTCAAAGAAACTTTATTTTTTGCTGAGAAAAATGCTAATATATCATTCAATTTTTTCTGTTGAGCAGCTTTACCAGCAGCAGTTGATCTTTTGTCTATTTCTTTTTTGTACCGCGCATTAATCCACGCAACCAACTTATTAACGTGGGCCCGAGTGTTAGTAACAATTTGACCTTGACGTACATAACTATTATTGAAAGTTTCAATGAGACCAGCAAGATCTTTATTAGATTCCAAAGTCCTAAGCGTGTTACCACTGATTTGATTGAAGATTTTACCTGCGTTAGAAAGGTGAGCATTAACTTCCTCCGTATCTTTCTTAGACATTGTATATTTTGTCATGTCTCTTAGCATAGCATCTTGAGACCAAACATTTTTTGACTTTCTTAACTTAGTGACGTCAACACCATAAGATGCCTTTAATGATTCGAATGATGATCCCGTGTAGGTCGTATGCCATACAACACCGATCTTTTTCGATTGTACATCCCTGGCCATTTCCGTGCCTGCCGGTATTGCATATACGATAGTATTAGGATGAAAGGTAATGTAGTCATCCCCCTTGATTTTGCTTTTTTTAACGTCGCCTGGACTAAAGAGAAGATCACCTTGTATAATTCCTTTAATTCCTAGTTCGGGAAAATATTGAAGAGCGAGCTTAAGCTTTGTATTGAGATCGCCGCTAGTAGCAGCATCGATATCAGCATCGTTCTTGTATATTTCGGGAGATTTGTTAAAGATCCCTTTCTTCGCCACGAAGAATCTTCCATCGCTAGGATCAATCCCAGCAAACACAGCAGGAGCACCGTCCCATTTAAGAGATACGTTTCCATCATGTTGTCCTCCTAACATATCACGCAATGATCGCAATGCCATAATAGCGTCACGCGTGCCTTTAACACCGCCATAAAGAACCTTATCTTCGATATGAGTCATATGTGTATTTTTTTGTTCTGTAATAAATTCTGCGAATGACATTATTCATAGACCTTTACATAGATTGAAGATTCAGCTGTTTTAGACCCGGCGTAATTAACTAAGTCAGTTACAAATGCACTTGACTTACCATTGTTTTTATTTTTTTCTAGCATAGAACAAACATGAGTTGCTGCAAGTTTACTATGCAATTGTATTGCAGTTTGTTTTGTCATGTCCTCAAAAAATAAAGCTTTATTAGTAATATTAGGATGCACTGTTTTTGCCATATTGAAAAAATTATTGGCATAACTTGACTTTGCACCTCTGCTTTTTAAATCTTTAGCATGACGTACTAATTCAGGATTTGTTGGCATATTATAATTCATTCTCTTTTTTGCTGACTGACTAACTTGGGCCCAAGAAGCTCTGCCTCCTCGTGCAGTTTTTAATGTGATTTCCATATTCGGCGAGGCAAATGCAGCAGAAGCTCTAACATCCATTTTACTTGTAGTATCAAAATAAACATTTCCCATTTTACTTCTAAAAAATGATTCTCCGAGTTTTGCAAATTTAGCCATTAGCGATGAACGTGTATACGTATGCGAATCAAGTTCTTCTGTTCTATTTTGTTCAACGATTTTCATACCAGCTTCGGTCTGAATTTTTTTAAGAGATATACCAACAATTTTTCTATCATCAAAGGCTTGTACTAAATCTGCATTCAATTGAGTTACTGAATCACTTGATAATGTAGTATCAACATTAACACCACGAGCTACAGCCCATATATCTCCAGGATTCCATTTGTCATCTGTTAATTTTATTATACCAGAATTTCTAAATGCTGTATTTTTAAGTGTGTATATTTTTTTCATAACATCTGAACCACGATGCATTGTCATACCAGATTTTATATAACCTTTTTGCATAAGAATTTTTGTAGTCCAATAAGATGACCAATGCCATGATGGATCTAGTTTCATCATTTCTTCAAATGATAGACCATCTAATTCAGCTTTAGCATATGCTTGTTTTAATTTTGTCTGTGTATACTTTTCAAATGCTTGAACTCTACCACCTAGCATAGCGTGGATCCATACACATTGCAAACCTTCTGCGTATGCAGTTTGTGCAGTGCCTCCACCTGATCCACCTGTTCCTCCTCCAAAAATAGGTGATTTACCAATTTGTGAAGATGAAATTTCTCCTGTACTTGTACTTAATTTAACGGGCTTCATAGTAGACTGTAATGTATTTACAGCGTCTTGATTTTCTTTTGTATTATTAATTGTGACTTCTTTACCAGTATTTAATGGAATAGAAATATTATCACTAATAATCTTTCTTAGTATATCTAAACGTGGCTCATTTGTTTGTGCATTAGGTTTATCCCATTGCGAAGGAACCATTTTTACATAATTCATTTTACCCTCATTTAAATAAGTTATAAATCTAAGCACAATTTACTCCATTAAAGTATTATACCCATATTTATAATAAATGTAAACCTAATAAAATTTGCTTTTAGATAAATAAAATAATGTTGAGAGTAAATGTCTCTCATAACTACTAGAGGAGGCACTATATGGAAGTGCTAAATAAAATTAAACAATGGGCTGGTGCACTAGCCGACGTTGGTATCAGCGTAGCAGCACTAGCAATCGTTGTTGAAGTTCTTGGTCTTGGCAATATGCCATTCATGCCACAAGGGCTAAGCGTAGTCGAGAACGTTTCTTCGATGCTCAGTACATTAGGGTCACACGGGATTATGGGTCTTATTGCTGTCTGGGTTCTTTGGGGAATCTGGAATAGAAAATAAGATGAGAAAAGGGGAGAAAAGATCTCCCCTTTTTTTAATTACTTACGTCCTAAGTACTTGGGCACGCCTGCTTCTTTTTTAGCCAGCCATCTTTTATACCAAGCTAATAGCCACTTCATTTGTGATCACTGTTTCTCTTGTGTTCATCGTTTCTCTTACTTTCATTAAATTTTTTAATTCCGTATTGCCTTTGTTTTGCTATAGCCTTTGGATCTAAGTGATCAAATCCACTGACACCAGCATCTTTAGCCCACGCATAAATCATATCTAGTTTATGTGCTTTCATTTTGAATTCCTTTTAAATCATCGATTAAGGTATCTATATGTTCTGGATTTTCATCAATTTGAGTTCGAGCTGTATACAATCTTTCGAGTCTTTGTTTTACTGCACGAGGTTTACGTTTACTATTTTCCCAAAATTCAATTTCAGAATTAATTTTATCTTTTCCCATGCTAATAGCTTTAGCATCTCTAGTCACAGATCTTAATACATTCATTACTCGTGTTCTCCGCCTTTATCTTGTGGATCTAATTTAATTTTTTTACCATCCATCCACATATAATTTCTTGCACGACTAGGAGTAGATGTGGGAAAACTGGAAAAAAAGTTTGGATTGCGTTTAGCTGTTTCAAATGTTCCTACTGTTATTGCAATTGCAGCAAGTAATATAACATGAATAACAGCACTGATGCCAAATGCAGTCCAACTGCCAACAATAAACGCAAATACTATACACCACATCCAAGCTAACACTTGCATTACTAAATGTCGCACTTGAAGATCTGGAATATTACTTAACGGATTTCGTTTATCATCCATTACATTATTCCAACCATTCACTATAAATGTTCTCACTGGATAAACTCCTTTTTCATATGTTACTTTTAATGGATAGTGAGCATCCATAATATCTTTAAACTCTATAGCATCATATTGGTCAATAAAATATCTGACAACAATATGATGCTTAAAGTAGCCTTTTACTCGATACATTAGGCTGCGTCTGCAAACTCAAGTGCAGACTCTAATGCGTTCTTTTTGCGGAGTTGATTACCACCGAACCAAGATGAATACAGGCGGTTGTCGGCATTACGACCTTGTACATGATCTGTAATGAATGTGACTGAGTTGAATGCTTGCCACCAAGAACCTTCACCATACTCAGCACCTGGCTGTGTTTCTAGTACATCATGCGCAAGCTTTGCATTACGTGATAGTGTATCAACCGAGAGTCCTTTACCTTGTACACGCTTATCAGCTGTACGTGGGAAAACTGTATTTAAATACTCGATATAAGAATCTTGAGTAAAACGCTTACTTGCCAAAAACTTAGCAACTTGGCTGTATGTTTGCATTTTTACAGTTGCAATACCAAGCTGTTCTTTTACAGCATTCGGATCAAACACCGTACGATGACCTACTTTAACAGCTCTTTCTGATTTTGCTTCAAGCGAAAAAGTCAATGTATTATTACATACTACACGAATTGGTGTGAAGCGAACATCGATTGATTTACCGTATTGATGTGGATTTGAAAAAAGCAGGTATGAATCAACACGATCTCCACCGAGGATTTCGAATGAGTCTTTAACTTTTGCCAAAGCCCATACCATTTGACCATCTTTCAAAGAACCAGCAGTATGCATTTCCATATCACCAGCCATTACATAATCTGAAAAGAATTCAAAAGCTTGATCGTTTTGTACTGAATTCCAGTTTTCACCAACGTTTGTTAGAATGCGACCATCTGACTCGCGCACTAGAGATTTTTGACCTGTTGACATTTTTCTGCCATCAAATTCAATATATGATTCTACTTCGCGTACCTTCCAATCAAGACCAGCTTTTTCTTGCATTTGATAAGGTGTCAAATCATTACTAACTGGTACACCAAGACCATGCCATGGAACTTGACCTGCGTACGCCATTGTTTCTACCATATGTGCCATTATATATTCTCCGTTTTCAATTTTACTTATATATTATACCATACAAATTCACAGTTGTACATGCTTTTTTTCATTTAAAGTGAATTTTTTTTCTATAACTCTTTACCGCGCCAGGTATTATTGTAGGATATTCTCCAAGATAAGTGCCAGCCAAAAGATCGTTTGGTATAATTAGATCTTTGTGCGGATGATCAATGGCATCCCAGTTTTTATGGATAAACTTAGCTAGCTCGTCAAACTCTGCATCAGAGATTAACGGATCATCTTCAACATAATAAGCATATGCACACATTAAATACTTAGCTATCGGATTTTTCATCTACATCGACTCCATAATATTCTTTTGGATCTACTTCAAACCGACCACATTCTGACAAATAAGGATTTTCAATCCAAATACCTTCAAACTCAAAGCCTTCCATTAGCGCACCTCATAACCTAGGTTTTCAAGAACCCAATCTTCACCAAGATCGGCAGCAAAAGCCATAACAACACCTTCGCGTGGATGTGTATCCATACGATCGATGAAGCTACGAAGAGAACCCATATGACCTTTATTGTAACGATACTTTACTTCAATAACGTCATTGCGATCTTCGGCATACATTTCAGCCATACCGTGATCAACACCAACAAACTCAACGTGGCTTTTCCAAAGATTCTTTTCTAATTTTGTAAGGTTTTCTAAAAACATGATAAGCTCCTCTATTGCTTTTTTCATTTTATAGATATATTATACACTATAAATGAGCGTTTGTACACCAAAAAACGCATTTTGTTTTCAAACAAAAACAATGACTTATCATTTTTTTTAGTAAGGCGCGGGAGTCTCTTCACCTTCTACGTCGAAATCAACTCCTTGGCCAACTCCGATTACGCATGCAGTCTCTGGATCAAAGAATTCTACGAATAACCAATATCCTGTATCTGGATTATAGAAAAATCCATATGGTAATGCATACATTTCATTCTCTACACGAGCATTACCAGTAGAAGAAAATAATGGAAACATATTATCTTTATCAATACGTTCAAACACCGCTTGAGGCGAGGCACATTGCACTGGTTTTTCAACCCACTTAGGCTGTTCTGGAGGTGGAGTATAGTCGTTCGGACCCGCAATTGCAGATATAGAACACATAGCTATAACTACTATACATAAATAAATTAGTGCATCAATTGTTTTCATTATACTCCTTCGCCGAATCCTAACATTGCGCTAAGACCGAAAACCTCCATTATCATAAACGTAAATATCATGAGAACGATACTCCACATGATTAATTTACCATTAAAATTTGTTGCTGCTAATCTAATAGCAATAAGTTCATTGCCTAAAAATCTTAACATCAACTCGAATTCATTGTGGTCAGTTTTAGCCACAATGCCATTTTTCTTTTCTTCTGCCATTAAGCTGCCAATTCATATTTATTCAGTGGATTAGCTGGATCAACACCTAACATGTCACCCCAGGCTGTGTAATAGTGTCTCATGCCGACTTCATCATGTATAGTACCATTTTCATGTCTACCATGCAAGATATTTCTAGTCTCAGTACCTTCTCTCATAGTAGTACCTTGACCTGCAACACCAATTAAATCTTCGTGTAGATTTCTACCGAATGGTCCCCATATTGAGTTATGGTGTTTTATTCTAGTTTGCCTTTCTTCTGGCGTATCTTTCTTAAGACCATACCCTCTAAACTCAATAAGTACTTTGTTTGGCCCAAGAGGTGTGACGCTGTCGCTTCTATAAGCGCTACCGCGTAAATTAAAATTAAATCCAGGGAATAAATCAACCATATACCATTGATTTGGTGGGAGGTTAGGGAAACTAAGCTCGCCTCTATCCTCAAACCCATCGTACTCTTCGTAGTTGACTGTAAATGAACTAACATTAACGTGGCCATTGTCGAATGGTATATTTTTTCTGGCAAAGTATTCATCGTTGAATCCTGACACACGATTAAAATAGTGCATAAAGTCGTGGTAGAACTCACTATTAGTATCATGCCATAGTTTATAATTGGTATCTATAACGGCTTTGTGATAATGAAATACTTCCATTTCTTCAGTATCAATAGCATCTGCAATGCAATCAAATGCACCTGCTGTCCAGCTTTCTACACTTTGTGATGGATTAGGATCAAGTGTTACCCAAACCATTCCACCATGTTTTACTTCACAATGCAATCGTTGGCCACATCCTTTATCAATAAGATGAAAGTTTCCGGCCGGAGATTGCATTTGTAAATTGTATGCAGCTTCTACTCCGTTACCAGTATTCCATGCAATTACACTTTTGCCTGCAATTTGAGTAGTCCTAAAATCATCTTTGTTATACATCTCGCTGATGTGGCACATAGGTACCCAAACTTTTGCAAAAATCTCTTTTTGTTCTTCTTCAAAAACCTTAAAATTATTGTAGCATTCACTGCTAATATATTCTACCTTCGGTTTCTTAGTCCAATTACTGTGATTACGAGGTGGCATGTTTTCTCCTTATGAATAAGTTGAAGGATTCTGTTTCCAAGCTCCTTCGGGCTCATCAGCATTATGCCGCTAGGGCGTAACCTGTAGGTGCAAAATTATCGTTTGCATTTACTTTTTTGAAGACTCATGCATCTGTCGATCCTATTTCGCCCCCACAAAAAAACATGCTATTTATATGAACCATCAAGGTTGTAATGTTTTGCATTGAAATGTGTATACATTAGCGCTGCAAATAATCCGTATTCTTTATAAAGTTTTCTAAACCAATTCATATAATGTTTCATGTTTTTATGGTGGAGGCGCCGGGTACCGCCCCCGGGTCCAGTCTACTGTCAACATCTTCTGTTCTATTTATACCATTATTATACCACAAAATGCATGATAAGTACACCATTAATTTGGCTGCTGGGGTAGGACTCGAACCTACAAGCGTTTCCGCACATGAGAAACAGTCATGCGTGTTTACCGATTTCACCACCCAGCAATATGTTAGTATGGACCGTCGTATTTTTCGAGGGCAGCAATCATTCTTGTCATGCCTATTCCTCCACCGACGCGAGGAAAGAAGTCAAACTTTAAGAACTCTTCTAGTTCTGCTTCTACTCGATCTTTACCAAAAAGATCAAACAATAAGTTACTATACGCACCATCAGTAATCGTATGGAATGTATCTCTCATTTGTTCAACATCAGTACTGCGTTCTGCACTACCTATTGTTTCCATGCCACCGAGTATAACATCAATCTTTCTGCTTGTACCATCTCCATTGCGTGACATATTCCAAAACGGAGATGTCATTTCTGGAAAGTCTGTTATCATTGTGGCACCAAAATCTTCATACATTTTGGTTTCATGTTCTGCCTCTAGCTCAGTATCTGGACTCAATCCATAATATTTTTGCCATTCTGAATATGGTTTTGATACTATGTCGCCAAAACCACGAAAGCCTAAATGTTCGCATAAATCGTATTCCATACTTTTTAGATCGCCAATATCACCAGGCATTTCAAATTCAAACATTGGAAAGATAATATCATGTCGTCCTGGTATTGCGTTTGGTTCTTGTCTATATGAGGTCGAGACACAAAAAAACCCCGGACTATCGGGGCTGGAGAGTAATTCGTGTTCTAACCACATTTGTCCTGTTTGCGGTAGAGGCCAAACTTGACCTGCGTAGTTGTATGTAGCTACATTAAATGGATCTTCACACGCAGCAAGTATACTAAGTCTATTTTGAGTGTGGACTTCTAAAAATCCTTTACTTAAAAAAAATGACCTTAAAAGGCCAACCGTGTCTGTAAATTTTTGGGGTGATATGAGTTGTGTCATTATTTTTTCCTTTAGATAAATCTTAATATTTATACAAGTTTAATTCAAATTTGAATAATTTTTTATAAATACTTACAGGAGCGAGACATAATATGCGGAGGCGAATCACATTTATCCATAACAAATAATAAAAGGATAAATCAAAATGATTGCAGAAACGCTTGCAGGTATATCACTGCTAAAGGCAAGTGTTGAGTTTATCAAGTCTAATATCGACACAGCAAAAGATATCGGTGAAATAGCCGGCGCTGTAGATGGACTCTTTCGCGGCCACGACGAAGTTCAAGCTGAACGATCTAAAAAATCTAAAATGGGAGTTGCTGACCAATTTGGAATTAAAAGTGTTGCGCAAGAAATGATTGATGCAAAACTTGCACAAGAGAAGATGCAAGAGATGAAGAATATGATTAATATGCGCTTCGGTCCGGATACGTGGCAATCCATTGTAGATGAAAGAGCGAAACGAATACAAGAAGCAAAAGAAGCGGCACTAGAAGCTAAGAGACAAAAACAAAGAGAACAAGCAGAATTTATTGAGTCATTAAAAATGATGGCAATTATTGGTATTGCTGCTTTAGGTGGATTAGCCGCATTTGGATGGGTTATGTACACAGCTGCAACAGGTAATCCGCAGTAATGTATGCATTCGTAATGATTTGCATAACAATAGCTCTTTTGTGCACTTTAATATATGGAGCATACATCTATGATGTGTGGCCTCCAACAGAACCACAAACAGAATTAGAAAAGAAATGTCAAAATATTAAACAACGCTTAGCGTGGTTTTGGGTAGAAAAAAAATGGGAATAATAATTTTTGCAGTAGTTTCACTATTTCATCTTGATAATAGAGAATTTTTTGATACAGTAGCAGAGCAAGTTAAGGACTATGATTGGCATTCAATAGAGTGCAGAGAAGTAGATCCTAACTTACCTTCTCTAACAATTAGAACTACAAATGGCAAAGAAATAATTTGCCATAAATTAAAATAATGTATATCGCACTCGTAATGGCTTGTCTTGTTAATGATCCGGCATATTGCAAAATATTAGAAGATCAAAGAGGTCCATACGAAACTTACGAAAGATGCCAAGCTCGAGCATATGAAATGTCTGAAGCTGTGCATCGACATATGCGTGGTTATAAATCAGTACGTTGGAAATGTAAACCTGCTGCTAAAGGACAACTTAGCAGTCGTTGGTAGAGTCATGCACATGCAATTGTAGAATAGCATAATGAATTACTTTCATTAAATCTTTACGTGCATCTTCGCTCGTACCTTTATTGCCATATCTTTGAGCATATTTCATAACATTACCCATATTAAAACCAGTTCCATGACCAGTATCGTAAATAAATTCTGACGCTTGAAACTTCTTTTTAGAATAATGTTGATTATAAGTTTGTTTAATATAAGATTCAATCTCGTTTATATACACATTTTCATTAAACTTAAAATCTACTTTCATTATTTTTCCCATCTATAAAATATGTGTTGATCAATTACAATTGTTTTTTCTTTAGTTGCTGCCCATTCTGGCTTTACGTAGTCGGCATGATAATGAGTAGCGCCATTGGTGAAGTCTGCAAGATGTCCGTTATAGATTTTAAAAGCGAGGGAACGAGCAAACTCATAAATGTCGTGGTCAACAAAAGGAATATTGTCAGACTTGCCATCACAATACCAACTAAATTGACAGCGATGACGAAGTGGGACCATAATTGTTTTGTCTTTCCAAGATGGTCTTTCAGGTCCTTGCTTAATAACCTCACAATATGAGTGAGGAAAACGATCATCATTAACACGATTACGAGTGACAAGAGCGACACCGATCATTCCTTTCGCCGATTGATTACGAGCTTCCCAATATATATTATCTGCCAAACATTTTTGTTCAGTGTACGAAGCATGATAAGTACCAGCAATTGCTTCTATACCAAATGCAGATTTCCCAGTAACAATACCACCGAGAAATGCAAGTGCGCATGCACCTAAATAATAGATTTTCATGCTGCAACCTCATCTGCAGTCCACTGTCTACCATTAGGTGATGACATGGCAAGACGTTCGAAACCTATAGGTTTTACAACATAACATTCATGAGTTTCTGTCATGATTACGTCACCAACTGAAATAGAGTGCATACGACCCCAAAGTCTTTCGATCTTTGACTCTGGACCAATGTTACCAATCTCGAATACTTCGTCGAGATCTTTAGCTTCAATAACACAAACTTTTTCATAAGATGATAAAAAGAACACAGGATCTACTTCGCCCATAACTACAGCGTTTAGTGCTTCTTTTTCAGTCTTACGATCTTTACGAATTTGGTGAACAGTGTATATCATAATTATCTCCTCTTTAATTATGGATCTATTATACCCTATTTTTATAGCTTTGTACATGCTAAAAACGCATTAAAATGAATTTTTTTTAATAGCTTTGAGATAATCTCCACATTAAATATTCTTTGCTTTCGATTGGATCATATTTATTTGGCTCATCTCTAAGATTCTCAACCATAGTACCTGGTGTAGGATCTACAAAATGTGGCATACTATAACGTGTCTGATCTATATGACTATTGACAACTCTATGTTTTGTACTCACAAAGTAATCATTAGTCCAACGTTGCAATAAGTCACCAATGTTGACAACTACTCCATCATTTGCATACGGGACTGGATGCCACGATCCTTTGAGATCTTGGACTTCGAGGCCCGGAACGTCATTAATTTGCCAAAGTAAAGTAATAGTGCCGTAATCACTGTGCTCTCCTATTCTCATTTGTTTATCTTCGAGTGGGCCAGTATAAGCTGGATAGTGTATAACGCGAGTTGTATTATAAGGATCTTGATGTGCATCTACAAGTGTGCTACCAGTATCAAGAATAGTATCA
>CESM01017417.1_pt1 | contig 27904 bp, 28 predicted proteins | sample 361421 | NCBI WGS metagenome assembly CESM01 (sample SAMEA2622219, study PRJEB7988) | marine metagenome | isolation source: saline water (ENVO:00002010), including | reverse complement strand
TTTTCATTCTTGTTGAGCCATAAACAATTTCAGTAACGAGATTGCGGTCAATGTTCTCTAACGATGTTTCCTCAAGGATTTTAGGGACAATAATATTTGCATAACTTTCAGATTCTTCTATACGTTGAACGCATTTGATTGCGACTTCTCTTGCTTCAACACCCGGAACTTTTTTCATCCCCCTAAACGGTCCCGGCCATTGAGGTGCAGTCCGTTGGTCCACGAATTAGCATCCATTTGTTTGCGACCGGACGGCTTTACGGAAATAAGCTCTATTGTCCCTTCTCCAGTACCAACTTTTGTTCCTTGTAGCTCCCCAATATTTAACTCTGGACTGAGGGAACTTGTTGCTTCTTGTATTCCTAACCGGTTGCCTTTGATAGTCGTCCAAGCATTTCCTAAACGAATAACACGGAGTATCTGATCAGCAGAATCTTTCCAATCTACTTTAAGATCATCGCTACTTATCTTTCTCGCATACGAAGGTTCCCCTTTTTGGGGTGTGGGCCTACCAAAGCCATTAATTAAGCAGTCAATTAATAACGCATTTCCTTGTTTCGATAATTTTTCTCTCAAACTCAGTAAAGATTCGTCTCCAGAGATAGCGACTTCTTGCTTTCGGAAGATTCCTCCACTGTCCAGTTCTTTCTCGACCTGCATAATACAAACACCAGTGCGATCATCTCCAGACAGAATAGCCCTTTCTAAAGGTGCCGCTCCACGCCATTGAGGAAGTAGCGAGAAATGTATGTTTACCATAGGAAGTCGCCTCAATATCTCTTCCGGTATTAGTTTTCCATAAGCTACAACTACACCAATATCAGCAGCAACGCTATGAATGTCTTCAAGTTGATGCGAGACCGGGATTCCCAACTGTTGAGCTTCTTCTTTGACTGGGGTGGGACTCTTCCCTTTACCCCTCCCCCTGCGCTTATCTTCACCAGTGATAACAAGCGTTACTTCAATTCCAGCTTTGTGTATTTCCTTTAACGGGGTAACTGCGACTTCTGGAGTTCCGAGGTAGACGACCTTTCGAACTCTCTCCGGAATTTCAAGTAAGGCCATTGAATTCTGACGAGAGGGGATTTTTTTGTTCCTCAAGTTCCATCATTCTCTGTCGAAGAAATTTTTTAGCTTCTGAACGTTGGCTATCATCAAGATATTCAAGAAGTAATCTTCCATCTAAGTGATCCATTTCATGCTGAAATAAACGTGATTCCAGCTCGTCTGCTTCTATAGATAATTCATTACCATCTAGATCAAAACCGACTAGATGAATCACTTTCGGTCTCACGATATTCCACGAAAGTCCAGGTACGCTCAAACAGCCTTCCTCGTATTCCCATTCCCCTTGACTTTCTTTGATCACAGGGTTTATAAGGGCTTTCGGTCCATCTCCATAGTCATAGACAAAAAACCGTTTACTTATTCCCACCTGTGGTGCTGCAAGCCCAATACCAGGAGCCCCATACATTGTTTGGAGCATTCGATCGCATGTCTTTACGAGGCCTCCGTCAATCTCCTCTATGTCTTCAGCAACCCTTTTCAGAACAGGATCTCCGAAGACTCTTATTTGGTATGAATCCATTCTTCTAGGATATAGGAGGTTAAACACCTTAGGAAGGCTGTACTGTTCCTTAAATGGAAAGTCAGTCACATTATTTTGATAATGACCCTTCATCTCCGTCTCGTGAAAGCTCTGTTGATCTCGTGTTGCCTGACCTCACAAGGTCATTAAAGACAGATACTGGTATCTTCTCAAGTAAAAAAATTGATACCGGAACAAAATTCCTTCTCTTAGAAGCACCTACCCCCATAGTTCCTCCGAAACATGTTCTAGATCTTGGTTGTGGATACGGGCCGATTGCCGCAGTCCTTGAACATCGTTTCCCAAATGCGAATGTGTGGGCTACAGATATAAATAATCGTGCACTAAAATTATCAGCAGAGAACCTCACAGGGGTAAACACAACCGTTTGTCGACCGGAAGATATACCAGAAGAAATATCTTTTGATTTGATCTGGTCAAACCCTCCCGTGCGTATTGGGAAGAATAAAATGATGAACCTACTTTCCTTATGGTTAAAACGGTTAACAACTTCTGGCTCGGCTGTATTGGTAGTAAACAAGAATCTAGGGTCCGATAGCCTTCATACATGGATGGAAAGCGAAGGTTGGAAAGTAACCAGGCTTAAATCATTTAAAGGGTTCCGACTGTTAGAGGTGAAAAGAAATGCATGAAAATCTTTCAAGTACAGAACTTAAAAGGCTTCACCGTCAATGGCGCAAAGAAACTAGTAGAAGAGTCTCGCTGATAATAGCTGGGATTCAAGGGCCATATAACATAGGTTCAATTATTAGAACGGCAGCTGCAGAAAGAGTCGATCACATTTGGTTTCTGGAAGGATCAACTACCCCTGAGAATGCCAAAACAGGAAAGACTGCGTTGGGGTCTGAACGTTTCATAGAGTGGAGTATGGCCACAGATGGGAGTGCAGCTATAAAGTCCGCGCGAAATCGGGGATACAGAATAGTTGGTCTAGAGCTCGCTAGCGGCGCTGAACCTATCCACATTACGAATCTGAAAGAGGATGTGTGTTTCGTTCTCGGCCACGAGGACAGAGGAATCCCAACCGCTTTACTTGATCAATGCGACTTAGTCTCCTACATACCGCAACTTGGCAAAATAGGTTCTCTAAACGTGGCTATTGCTACATCTATTGCCCTATATGAGTTCCGGCGTCAAGAATGGAATGAGGCCAGTGGATAATCTCTACCCACTAAGCGAGTTCACAGCTATTCTCAAACGTTTAGAGGGTCTTGGAGTTTCTGATAGAACTGAGATCAGGTCACTATGTTGACTTGACTTGATCATCCATGAACCTTCTGACGGTCCTAGAATCTCCAATTTTTCAGATAGAGGAACTTGGCTAACAAATTCTTCTGCACCTGGTCCGGAAATAGCAGCATATGATCCAAAAGGTGGTAGTGAAAGTAGAGATCTTCTATTAGTTTCCATTTCAGCCCATTCGCTGATTTCTCTTTTTCTAATCACCTCGACAAGTTGATTGTTAGGTGATCTTGTCTGTATAAATACGCTGCCTGCTTTTTTCCCAACAGCATTAGTTATCCGAATAGCCCTTACCATCGATGTGAGAGCTTGTTCTTCACTCCGATACCCCTTCATAAATAAATCTTGATCAAAGTCGGCGAATACGACTAAGTCAGCCCAATCGACTCTATGAAGAGCAGCTTTAGTTCCAAGAAAAACACGACTTGCATCTAAGTTCAATTCTTTTGTTCCTCTTTGGATTTCTTGCACATTCTCATGCAACAGGTGCTCCAGTTCCTCAATAGCTTTACTGATACCTATTCGTAGATTCTTTAATCGAGTTGACAAGCAGTAGGCGCAAGAAACTGGACGTTCGTGATTATTTCTTGCGCAGATCAAGATGTCTTTATGCGATTGGTGCATTCCTGAACCACATTCAGTGCACATAGCTAGCTCGTTACAAACAGCACATGCAAGTAATTTTGATCGTCCTTTCCTGTTTAAAATAACTATTGCCCTATTTGAATCTTTGATGGCATCTACGGTTACTCGTGGCCATAGACCTCCCCGAGAAGTTCCATCTTCGCGAGGATCAACCACTTTTATATTTCCCCATCCGGCTTTTTCCTCATCGGGTGCAACATTTTGCATCGCTGCCTTGGCCCGAAGCTCGGGTGTAGGTATTGGAGATGTGAAAATAGCGGGTATTCCCAATCGTTTTGCGCGTTCAATGGCAACATCTCTCGCGTGCCACGTTGGTGCGGACTCACTTTCGTAGACACTATCGTGTTCGTCAATCATGAGTATCCCCGATAGGTCATGGACAGGGGCGAAAGCTGCTGACCTAGTTCCAACGATTGTCCCGCCGCGAGCGCCAAGTAACCAGTCTCGCCCATGGAGGCCTGCTTCAACACCTATTTTTTTTAAACGTCCGACTAAAAGACGAGCTTGATATAGGGACGGGACAAGAATAAGTGCGTTACCTTTTTCAATTACTTGAGTAATTTGCGGCCATCGATCCCCAGTAGGGGGAATCCGCACGAGTGTGCAACTAAACGAGGGTAAGGTTTTTTTGCCCAAATATTGTTCTCCTTTGTGACCTGCATGATAATTGGCTTTAATCATTGTCTTTGGGCTAGCTATTCGAAGAAATTTAGCTAGTGAACCTTGCCAGTGATGGGCTGACCAACGCGCTAGTTGAATTATCTCTTCTGTCGGCCCCATCCCACTTATCTGTTTAAGCGGCTGCAGTTCTTTATCCGTAGTTACCAACGGGTCAATTTCGCTGATCCAACCGCGTATTATTCTATTCCTGAATCGGAACCGTACGATTGTTCCAATTTGAATCTGTTCAACTCTCTTATCACCCATCCAAGATTCAGGAATTTTGTAATCATATTCTCCTGAAACTGCGTCAATATCTGGGATGACCCGAACCACACTGGTTCTATGATCCAAAGTTAACCTCATATTTTCTAAAGTAGTTTATTATTTCTTCGTTGGTTTAAGAAGTCTTTATTCTTAAATACTTAACACAGATTTTAAATCTTCAACCTTGTCTAAGTTCTCCCAAGTAAAACCATCGCCTTCTCGGCCAAAATGACCGTACGCCGACGTTTCAGCATAAATTGGGCGACGAAGGTCGAGATTATGGATAATCGCTGCCGGCCGAAGATCAAAGATTTCATTAATTGCTTTAGAAATAGATTCTGGTGATACCTTTTCTGTCCCAAAAGTTTCTACGAGAACTGACATTGGGCGAGCGATCCCTATGGCATATGCAACTTGGACTTCGCATCTTTCAGCAGCACCAGAAGCGACTACATTTTTAGCCACCCATCGTGTAGCGTACGCCGCACTTCTATCAACCTTTGAAGGGTCTTTCCCGGAGAATGCTCCACCTCCATGGCGTGCCATACCACCGTATGTATCAACAATTATTTTGCGACCAGTGAGTCCAGCATCACCAACAGGGCCACCGATAACGAACCTTCCTGAAGGGTTTACATGCACGTCATAATCATCATCTTGAAATTGCTCTGGGATCACTGGCCTTATGACATGTTCTATGAGGTCAGGTTCAATTTGGTGAGATCTATCGATACCCGCATTATGTTGAGAAGATACCACCACATTCTTCAAGCGAACAGGTTTCCCATTCTCGTAATCAATTGTGATTTGCGTTTTGCCATCCGGGCGAAGGTAAGGCACTACTCCACTTCTTCGAATCTCGGTTAGTTGCTTTGCCATCTTGTGTGCGAGATCAAGTGGCTGTGGCATAAAGTTCTCTGTCTCGTTTGTTGCATAGCCAAACATAAGTCCTTGGTCTCCTGCGCCAACCGAATCCCATTCATCTTGGGCGATTCCTGACCGTGTTTCAATTGATAAATCAACTCCCTGCGCTATATCAGTTGATTGTTCATCAATAGCTATCATCACACCACATGTATTCCCGTCAAAACCGAATGAAGGCTTGTCATAACCTATTTTGCAGATTGTTTCTCGAACTATGCCTGGGATATCGACATATGCATCTTCGGTAGTGATCTCTCCAGTTACAAGAGTCATTCCTGTCGTAACTAAAGTTTCGCACGCAACTCGACTTAACGGATCCTGCCTGATCAGAGCGTCAAGAATCGCATCCGATATTTGGTCAGCCATTTTGTCAGGGTGGCCTTCAGTAACTGATTCAGATGTAAATGTGAATGATGGGTTCATCAGAGTACCTTCTTATTCTCGCTGATGCGCCCTTGGCGAATTTCAACTATCGCATCAAGAATTCCGTCAGCGATGATTCGTTTATCCGACAGCGGTAATGTCCATTTCGCATCCTCTCCAATGATCGTGACCTCATTGGTGTCATGGGCAAATCCCACCCCAGGGAGCGATACGTTATTAGCCACGATCAAATCAAGCTTTTTTCTTTTAAGTTTCCCTGTGGCATTTTCTTCAAGATTCTGAGTTTCTGCAGCAAATCCGACAAGGGTCTGATCTGGTTTTTTTTCGGTTCCAAGATCTACGAGAATGTCATGAGTCGGCTCAAGGTCAATGGTAGTAATAGTTTCAGTTTTCTTAATTTTTTGTTCTGCTATTTCTGATGGTCGATAATCTGCGACTGCTGCAGCCATAATGATGACATCAGCATTTGAGCTTTCTGCCATTACAGCACTCTGCATCTCTGACGCTGTTTCAGAGCAAAGTATCTGTACCCCAGAAGGCGCTTGGCTTTCCATTGTCGTTATTAAAGTGACATCGGCGCCTCGAATTTTTGCTGCTTTTGCCAGAGCGTATCCTTGCTTGCCTGAGGATCTGTTAGATATGAAACGAACTGGGTCGATAGGTTCCCTTGTCCCTCCCGCTGTAATCAAAAAACGGAGTCCTCGAAGGTCATTTTTTCCTAGAACAGACTCTGTGTTATCTAGGATTTTTTCCACTCCTGCTAATCTGCCTTTCCCAACATCTCCACCAGCTAATATGCCATCATCAGGGTCTACGATGTTTACACCTCTTCTACGAAGGGTTTCCAAGTTCTCTTGAACTGCGGGGTGCTCCCACATTTCAGTGTGCATGGCTGGGCAAATGACCACTGGGGCGCGAGTTGCTATAAGAGTCGCTGTAAGTAAATCATTAGAAATCCCAGCAGCATAGGTACCTATTAGATTTGCAGTCGCAGGGACTACCAGAATTAAATCTGCTTCTTGACCAAGTGTTGTATGTGGAATGGGATCATCTCCATCCCACAGAGAGCTTTGTACAGGTTCACTGGCAAGAGCGCTTAAAGTTACTTCACCGATAAATTTTTTAGCCGCATTTGTCATGATAGGAGAAACATGTGCACCGGCATCAACGAGCCTTCTAGAGATTTCTACCGCTTTGTAAGCGGCAATCCCACCCGTTACACCTAATACGATACGTTTTCCAGAAAGCATTTTTAGGGAAACCAATTACTCGGTTTCATCTCCCTCTTCTTCAGATTCTTCAACTTCTTCTACCGCAACGATAGGTTCGGGTTCTCTCTTCTCACCTGCCAATACTTTATCCTGTATGATTTCCTCAAACGAGATTGAAAGCGGTTTCGCTATTCCTTCTGCTGGAACTTGCGGTGGAACTGAACCGCCCAAGCCGCCATCTAGTTGATTTCGATAGGCGTTGATCTGACGCGCTCTTTGTGCTGCCAGAGTCACTAAGCGGAATTTAGATTCTGATCCCTCATCACCTTGCTTCATTGATCTGTCAAGCAATCCTTCGATCTTGGGGTAAATCATTGAATTGTTTTCGTTAGCCATTAGTTCTCCCAACTACCAAACCTTTTTGGAACTGTAGATTTCTTCTGTACATCGTAACCTTAACCTCGGCAAATATAACGTTTGCGCGAGCAATTCAAATAGTTTGCTTTCAGGCCATTCTAACGGTGCATGTTTATCAAGTTAGAGATCTCTTCTATTGCTCGGTCGAGGTCGTCATTGATTACTACTATTGCTTTTAGCTCGGAAGCGATCTTTCGTTCTTTCTCTCCTTCAAGAATTCTTCTATTTACTTCTTCTTCTGGATCACCTCTACCGCGGAGCCTTCTCGCCTGATCTTCTATAGACGGAGCATCCACGAATATAAGAAGAGCTTCAATTGATTGTTCTACTAGCGAAAGCGCTCCGTTTACATCAATTTCTAAGAGAACGTCGAAGCCCTCCGGGGCTTCAGGCAAAGGTGTCCCGTACAGATTTCCATGAAATTCGGTCCACTCAAGGAAACGATTCTCTGCGATAGCTTGCTCAAACTGACTACGCGAAACGAATACATAACTATCTTCATCTTCTCCAACGCGAACTTCACGAGTGGTCCAACTTCTAGATAGCCAAAGATTATCCAGCCTCATTACTAATGATTCAGCAATGGTACCTTTACCGACCCCACCGGGACCGGAAACGACGATGACCATAACTAAAAATCAGCTAAACTCTGCGAGGAGCGCTGCTCTTTGTTGATCTCCGAGTCCTCTTAGGCGTCTGCTTTCGGCTATGCCAATTTCTTGCATAATTCGCCTTGCTTTAACCTTCCCAATCTTGGGCATTGACTCGAGAATTGCAAGAACTTTAGTTCTACTAATAATTTCGTTGGTATCTGAGAGTTCAAGAACATCTTGTATGCTCCGTGACCCCATTTTTATTAAAGCCTTCAATTCTGCCCTTACACGCCGAGCTTCAGCCGCTTTCTCCAAAGCGGCTCTTCTTTGCGCATCGGTAAGTTTCGGTGGTGCGGGCATACCCAAATATTAATTCTCACTTATTGAGAATTGGTGAATGCTAATCACTTTTTGGAAGGATTTGTGAGATTTCCATAAGAATTTCTCTAGCTGCCCTTCTAGGTTCGGGCGATTCAGTTACTGCTCGACCTACCACTAATAGATCCGCCCCTTGTTCCAACGCCCCCAATGGTGTAGCAGTGTTAGCTTGATCATGCGATTCAACACCTGCGGGTCTAATACCTGGTACTACAAAACGTAAGTTAGGTATTTCTTTTGAAGCCGATGGAAGGTTTTTCGCAGAACAAACCACGCCACCGCATCCAGCGCTATCTGCTATGTGGAATCGTTCTCTCATTAACTCCTCTGGAGTTTCTTTTTGGCTAGTTAAGATAGTTACTCCTAAAGCAATTGGATTTTCAAGTCCAGCATTTCTGGCACCCTCGCTAAGTCCCTGCACGCCTGCTTCGACCATTTCTCTGCCTCCAGCAGTGTGGAGAGTCAAATAGTCAATCCCGAGTGACCCTAGTACCCTTGCTGCTTTTCCTACTGTATTAGGAATGTCGTGTAGTTTCAGATCTAGAAATACTTTGTATCCCATATCTGTCAACGTTCCGAGAATGTCAGGCCCTGCTGCGCTAAAAAGTTCTAACCCGACTTTTGCGACCCCAAAATAAGGCTGAAGCTCCTTCGCTAATCGAACCGCAGCTACTAAGTCATCAACGTCAAGCGCTAACGCTAATTTGTTTGTGATCTCAGGTTTAATTTCCATTTCTTCTAACATGATTTCCTTTTCTTTTACATATAGTTCGGAGGTAGCTAGTGAGCTGCTCCAATGATTTCATCAAGATTGCTTATCTCGTTTGCTTTGCACCACTTTGCTAAATCGTGGATGACCGTTTCAGAGATTTTCGGGTTTGCGAAATTTGCGGTTCCGATTTGTATAGCAGAAGCTCCAGCCATCATGAATTCAATAGCATGCTTTGCCGATGCGATTCCCCCAACCCCAATAATGGGAAGGTCTGGTAGCGCTTTGTGGACATCGTACACTGACCTGATAGCTACCGGCCGAATAGCTGGGCCGCTCAGACCTCCACCTCCAGCACCTAGTAATGGGGATTTATCATCAATATTGATCACCATACCCATTAACGTGTTAATCAATGTGATGGCTTCTACACCAGCATCTTTCGCTGATGTGGCGATCTCAACGAGGTTGGTTACATTTGGGCTTAATTTTGCCCACCGCGGCTTTGAGATATTCTCCGTTGCCCTAATTACTGCTTCTGTGGATTCAGGAGAGTGAGCAAACATATTCCCGCGGTCTTCAACGTTAGGACATGAGATATTCAACTCAACAGCTATTACTTCGTCCGGCAGATCATTACACATTTCAGCTGCTTCGTAATAGTCGCTAAGTGTCCGCCCCCATATGCTCAAAACAACTTTAGCTCTATGCGTTATCAGGTCAGGGAGGATTTCTTCAATCCAATATTTAAGCCCCGGGCCTTGGAGGCCAATACTATTTATCATTCCTGATGGTGTTTCATGGAGTCGAGGAGCGCTATTCCCTTCCCATTGAAATGGTGCAAGGCTCTTTACAACGAGCGCCCCAATGGATGACAGATTTATTAACGATGAAAGTTCTGTTCCATGCCCAGCTGTTCCTGATGCCAGCATCACAGGATTTTGAAGAGCAACCGATCCAACTTGACTCACAAGCGTCCCTTCGAAATTGGGGTTGGAATTGGTAGATTCGTTGATCATCTATTCAGAATCCTGACCTGGTTGACTTACTGTGTTGACAGAATGAAACTGTTGTAATGGTCGGACTCTTAAAGGATGCGTTCTCCAGTCAACAAGACCTTTTGCTAAAGCCAAACCAGAGGATGCTGTTGTTAAGAGAGGGACTCCACGCTCGCCAGCGGCTTTACGTATGTGAGCCCCATCAGCGCGCGGACCACGGCCTCTAGGAGAGTTAATAACTAGTCCTACCTTCCCTGATTCAATAAGTTCAATTGCGGTTATCCCCTCTTCGTCTCCTATCTTTGCGACATAGTCGGCGACTTGGATTCCATTTGCGGACAATACAGCTGCTGTTCCGCTAGTTGCGGCGATCGTGAATCCTAAGTCAGTTAGTATCTTCGCTGTTTCTATCCCGATTTCTTTATCTCGGTCTGCTACCGAAAGAAAAACTGTGCCAGCCTCGGGCAAAGACATTCCAGCCGCTATCTGACTTTTGACAAACGCTAGACCTGGAGTTATATCTATACCCATTACTTCTCCGGTTGATCTCATCTCTGGACCGAGAATCGCATCAGTTTTGGGAAATCTACTGAATGGAAGGACAGCTTCCTTCACGGCCGTATGGGATTGAATTTGATCAACGATCAACATGCCGGTTTCCCTAAGATCACTCAAGGTTTCACCAAGCATTACTCGAGCAGCTACTTTCACCAAAGGAACTCCTATAGCTTTGGAGATAAACGGGACAGTTCTTGATGCTCTAGGGTTTGCCTCTATAACAAAAACTGTTTCAGAATTACCTATTTTCTTTACAACAAATTGGATATTTATTAGTCCAATCACTGATAATCGTTCAGCGATAAGACTTGCGTACTCCTCTAACGAGGCAATCGTTGTAGGGCTTAGGCTAACTGGTGGCGTCATACAGGCACTATCACCAGAATGCACGCCTGCTTCTTCAACGTGTTCCATGATTCCGCCGATAAGAACTTCGCCAGTTGCATCTCTAATGGCATCAACGTCTACCTCTGTCGCATCCTCCAGAAACCTATCTATCAGGACTGGCCTTTCAGCTGAAAGTCCCCCTTCTTTACCGAGGCTCCCCTCTGAACTTAATTCGTACATGGCATCAGATAATTGTTCTTGGTCGTAGACAATACTCATTGCTCTTCCGCCTAAAACATATGATGGCCTTACAAGAACTGGGTAACCTACTCTCTCTACGACTCGGAGAGCGTCATCAAGGGTTACCGCTGTCCCACCGGGTGGTTGCGGTATCTCTAATTTGTTGCAGACTGAATTCCACCTTTCTCGATCTTCGGCAAGATCAATTGAATCTGGAGGAGTTCCAGCGATTAATTCTGGTGGAAGAGAGGAAGCCAATTTGAGAGGGGTTTGCCCACCCAAACTAACTATTATTCCTGCAATCCCTGGCCCATTAGCTGATTTGGCTGATTCTATTTCCGCATCTAACACATTTTTAACATCTTCTTCCGTCAAAGGTTCAAAGAAAAGGCGATCGCTTGTGTCATAGTCCGTTGAAACAGTTTCTGGATTGCAGTTAACCATTATTGTTTCATAACCGACTTCGCTTAAAGCGAAACTGGCGTGAACACAGCAATAGTCAAATTCAATTCCTTGACCTATACGGTTTGGCCCAGACCCGAGGATGATTACTTTCGGTTTGCTTGAAGCTGCGACTTCACTCGTATCTTCGTATGTTGAATAGTGATATGGCGTGTTTGCTTCAAATTCGGCACTACACGTGTCGACGGTTTTGAAGACAGGGATTACTCCGAGTTCTATTCTTCTATTCCTAACTTCATCGCTAGGAACGTCCCAAAGATATGCAAGTTGATTGTCGCTAAACCCTATCCTCTTTGCCCGCCTGAGGTCTTTTCTTGTGACACTACTTAAGCTAACGGTCTCAATGAAGCTTCGTTCTTCAACGATAATTTCTAGTTGATCAATAAACCATGGATCTATCAAGGTAACTTCATGAATCTTCTCCGCTGCTACCCCTCTAAGCAAGAGTTCAGCTACCTCAAATATTCTCGTTGGGGTTGCAATGGCAATTTTTTCAAGGAGGTCGGCATCACTGTAATTAAGAAAATCTTTTTCGGCCGGGTCTGCATTCAGTCCCTCTCTACCAAGTTCAAGAGAGCGTAATCCTTTCTGAAGCGATTCAGGGAAAGTTCTTCCTATAGACATAACTTCACCTACTGATTGCATTTGCGTTCCTAAGACCGCTTCTGTTCCAGGGAATTTTTCAAATGCCCAGCGTGGAATCTTCGTAACAACGTAATCAATCGTTGGCTCAAAACTCGCTGGAGTTTTCTTGGTTATATCATTGGGAATCTCATCTAAGGTGTAGCCCATAGCTAACTTTGTTGCTATTTTCGCTATTGGGAAACCTGTAGCCTTTGAAGCTAATGCTGATGATCTGCTGACTCGAGGGTTCATTTCTATAATAACGAATTCGCCATTTTCTGGGTTGACTGCGAATTGGACATTGGAACCACCAGTTTCAACACCTACTCGCCTCATACACGCAAATGCAGCATCTCGTAATTCTTGATATTCAATATCGGATAGCGTTTGAGATGGAGCAACCGTTATTGAATCGCCTGTATGTACTCCCATTGGGTCAAAGTTCTCTATTGCACATACCACTACACAATTGTCAGCTTTGTCCCTCATCACTTCTAGCTCATACTCTTTCCAACCTTTGATGGATTGCTCTATCAATATCTCGTGTATTGGACTCGCTGCGATTCCATTTGACGCGAGATCAGTAAATTCTTCAGGAGTTTCGGCGATACCAGTCCCTTTACCTCCAAGAATATACGCTGGGCGAACGATAACTGGAAGGCCGATATCTCCGATAATATTTTCGGCTTCTTCCATACTGTGTGCAACGCCACTTATGGGAACTGCTAGACCAATTTCTATCATTGCGTCCTTAAACTTTGCCCTATCTTCGGCAGTAGAAATTGCTTCCGCATCTGCTCCTATCAATTCAACGCCATATTTTTTCAACACACCTGCTTCCTCAAGTTCCATAGCTAAGTTGAGTGCGGTTTGCCCTCCTAGAGTTGGCAGTAGAGCGTCAGGGTTCTCTTGTTTAATTATTTCGGTTAATACGGGAGCAGAAAGAGGCTCCACGTATGTAGCATCGGCGAAATCAGGATCTGTCATGATTGTTGCCGGATTAGAGTTAGCTAGGACAACTTCGTATCCTTCTTCTTGAAGGACCCTGCAGGCCTGTGTTCCGGAGTAATCAAATTCACATGCTTGCCCTATAACTATTGGACCTGATCCGATTAGAAGCACTTTCTGGATATCTGTTCGTTTAGGCATTGTTACCGCCATTGCTATTTTGCATTAGATTTTCAAATTCTTTGAATAAGTAAGTACTGTCATGTGGTCCTGGTCCAGCTTCCGGATGATGCTGGACGCTGAAAGCGGGTGCGTTCATTAGCCGGATACCTTCGCAGCATCCATCATTCAAGTTGAGATGTGTTATTTCTGCTTTCCCCTTAACTGAATCTGCTTCAACAGCGAAATTATGATTTTGACTTGTAATTTCAATAACCCCTGTTTTCAGATTTTTTACTGGATGGTTCCCACCGTGGTGACCAAAGGCCATTTTCGTTATCGTTCCTCCAATAGCTAAACTCAGAAGTTGATGCCCTAGGCAAATTCCAAAAATCGGAACTTTACCGATCAGTTTGGAAATAGTTTCCGGGGCACCTTCGACGACTTCAGGGTCTCCAGGTCCATTAGATAGGAACACTCCATCGGGTGCGAGTGCAAGGATTTCCTCTGACGACGTCGAAGCAGGAACAATGTGAACATCCCCAATTTCAGTCAAGTGCTCGACAATAGTGTTTTTGATTCCAAAATCAATTGCAACTATTCGTTTCCTAGATTCTGGGTCAGGTTGTTTCCCTTTCACGACGTAGCTTTCGCTACAGGTAACTTCTGCAACTAGATTTATCCCAGAAGTTCCAGACTCTTTACCAGCAATTTCCTTTAATTCGTCTTCCCCTATCGTCCCAAATGCTCCGGGCATTGATCCAACTTCTCTTATGTGCTTAGTTAAACGTCTCGTGTCTAAACCTGCTATCCCAGGCACTTTCATTTCCTTTAGAAAGGAATCCAAATCAGCGGTAGCTCTCCAATTACTGTGTCTTCTGGCAAGATCTCTAACTATTACCCCTCGACAAAAGGGTTTCCGACTTTCGTTATCTTTTTCAGTAATTCCGTAGTTCCCAATATGTGGGTAAGTGAAGGTAATTATTTGGCCCGCATATGAGGGGTCCGTGATTACTTCTTGGTATCCACTTAAAACAGTGTTAAAGACCACTTCACCCGATGCACATTTTTCTGGCGGTAAGTACCCAATTGCTTCCCCTTCGAATATTGTTCCATCGGCTAGAACAAGAGCTGATTCGTTAATTCTAATCACCTTTCACTTTCATCTTTTTTGTATTTCCCCTTCAATAACTACTAGCTCGCCATCCACAAGTGTGTGACTGACTAAGCCTTTCATCTGTAATCCTTCAAATACGCTGCTTGAACCTTTACTTTGCATTTCTGCCCCCTTCGCAACCCATGTTTTTTGGGGGTCAAATACTGTTAGATTCCCGGGTCTCCCTTTTACTATTTCCCCCCCATGTGTTTCACTTAAGCCTGCAATTTCAGCTGGCCTCCAAGACAATAGGTTCAGTATCTCGCTAAGCGGCATGTCTAAATATGCAATGGCCGCTCCTAATGCCGTCTCGAATCCAATTGTCCCGAATGGTGCTTCCTCAAATGGCTGGTCTTTGAGATGGTTTTCGCATGACCTATGCCCAGTCGCAATCGCGTCTACTTTTCCCGCACGAAGTAGACTTCGCATTGCATTAACATTTTCTTCAGTAGCTAACGGCGGCAATACTTTGTACCTAGCTTCGAAACTCTCTACTAGGGCTTCAGTTAGTGCGAAATGATGTGGGGCAACTTCGCATGTGACTTTGGCACCTTCTGCTTGCGCTTCTGCTATTAGTTTTACTGATTCGGGATTGGAAACTTGTTGTAGATGCACTCGGGCACCTGTCATTTTTGCAATACTGCACAGTTGAAAAACCTCTATCTCTTCATGTTCTTTTGGTATTCCTGAGATCCCGAGTCGCGAAGAGATCATGCCTTCATTCATTTGACCTTTTGAATAGAATTTCCCTCCTGAACACCCGTAGTGCAACGTTGCCCCGAACCTCTGGGAATATTCCATAGATCGCCGCGTAGTTAAGTCATTTCTTTCAGCAACCAAAGGGTCAGCAAAATGCCGAAGGCCAAGCGCTGCCATCTCAGAAATTGGTGCGATTTGTTTCCCTTGATTTCCTAAGGTGATTGCTCCTGCAATTTCTACATGGCATAGAGCCGTTTCACCTAATTTCATTATTGATCTTGTGGTATCAGCATTATCATTTATCTTCTCCGAATCAGGCATTGCTATAACGGCCGTATATCCACCCCTGACAGCGCTTCTTGTCCCTGTTTCAATTGTTTCTGCATTCTCATTCCCGGGCTGACCAAAATGCGAGTTTAGGTCCACAAACCCTGATGAGATTATTTGACCTTTAATGTCAATAGTGTTTTCAGCAGATAAATCTTCTCCGATTTCGCTTATTAGTCCATCTTGTCCGATAGCCACATCAGCATGCCGTTCTCCGCTTTTATCAATGATCACTCCGCCCTTTAAAACGATTTTACTCATTGCCGTTACCATCCTCAGATAGTTCAGCTCCGCTTCCTAAGAGAAAGTAAAGGACAGCCATTCTGACAATCACTCCATTCGATACTTGATTAGTCACTACTGCGTTATCAAGTTCGGGCACGTCGCTCGCTATTTCGACACCGCGATTCATTGGTCCAGGGTGCATAATGATTGTGTGTTTGGGAAGCTTTTGAGCTCTCTCTAAAGTAAGCCCGAAATCATTCGTGTACTCCCGCAGGGAAGGAACAAAGGCTTCTTTCTGCCTTTCAAGCTGCATTCGAAGCATATATATGACATCTGCATCAGCTATTGACTCATCTAGATCTTCGCTGATTTCAACTGGCCATGTACTCGTGTCCACTGGAAGAAGTGTCCTCGGAGCCACGAGAACTATTTCTGCGCCCATTGTTTTGAAAGCAAGAATATTCGATCTAGCGACACGTGAATGTTTAATGTCGCCCACGATCACAATTTTTTTGCCCTCAATATCCCCAAATTGTTTTTGGATTGTGTAGCAATCCAAAAGAGATTGTGTGGGGTGTTCATGAGCCCCATCCCCTGCATTGATGATTGATGCATCAGTCCATTTAGGGAGTAGCCAAGGAACTCCGGTAGAGCTATGCCTTACGACTATGGCATCTACTCCCATCGCTGAAACCGTTTCAACAGTATCTCTAAGGCTTTCACCCTTTTTAACTGATGACGAGGAAACGCTGAAGTTCATACTGTCAGCTGAGAGTCGTTTAGCTGCTGTTTCAAAACTTAACCGTGTCCGTGTGGAGTTTTCATAAAATAACCATGCGATGGTCTTTCCCCTCAAGGCAGGTACTTTCGGTATTCTCCTAGTGCTAACCTCAAAGAAATGGTCGCTTAGGGAAAGTATTTCTTGGATTCCAGCTTTCCCAAGGTCATCGACTCCGCGAATGTGCTTACTTTTCATAACTCATCACCTTCAAGGTCACCTAACCAGACTCCGCCTTCTTGAACGTCTACAAGTTCATCTCTCCTCGTTGGTAAATTTTTCCCTACATAGTCGGGCCTAATCGGTAGCTCTCGATGTCCACGGTCTATCATCACTGCTAGTTGAACAGCTGCAGGTCTGCCAAAATCTACTATGGCGTCCATTGCTGCTCGTATAGTTCTTCCGGTAAACAGGACGTCATCAACTAGAACTACCACACGCGAAGTCAAATCGAACGGAAGATCAGTTGGGTTTCCTGGGATAACTGGACGTATCCCAATATCGTCTCTGTAAAACGCTACATCTAAAGTCCCGACTGGGATTTCTTCACCTTCTATTTCTAGAAGGTTTATAGCTAGTTTCTTAGCTAGATGGACACCGCCTGTCTCTAAACCGACAAGAACGATATCCCTTATACCTTTGTTCTGTTCAAGAATTTCGTGCGACATCCGCCAAAGAGCTCTTCGGACTCCATCGGCATCCATAATTTCAGAGCGTGCAAGAAAAACGCCCCCATTCAGGGGCGTAGGCATGCGTTCTGAATCGGCCATCTCGGCACCTTTCTCCGTTTGAACCTCACTGGACTCAATTTACGGTTGAATACAAAGTAGCACCGCTATCTTCTTTTCACATTCTTCTAGAGAAATTATTTTCCGAATGTGGTTAGGTATTACCGCTTACAGATTCATCTGGACGTATCTGTCGGCAAATTTCAGCAAGTACTCCATTGACAAAAGGGCCAGATGTTTCCGTGGAATATTTCGACGCCAAATCAACTGCTTCGCTTACTATCGCTACTGCAGGTACTGATGGAAATCGCATGATTTCTAGAACTGCTATACGAAGGATAGATAAATCTACTGCAGGCATCCTATCTAAGTCCCAAGAATGGCTTACTTCAGAAATTTTTCCATCTATCTCTTTAAGGTTCGTTGTTAACGCCTGCGCTAATTCTTTCGCATAGCCATCGGGTTCCAACGGCAATTGTTCAACGATTTCTTCAAAATCATTTGATTTCGATGCGTACTCATAGAGTAAACCCAATAGTGTTTCGCGACTTTGGCGTCTACCAATAATATAACTAGGTGTTCGGTCTGGTAGTTCTTGCGAATTCTCTAAAGTCATATACGTTTCACTTATCAGGCTCTACTTATGTACGCGCCTGTGCGAGTATCTACTTTTATTTTTTCACCGATTTCTAGAAATAAGGGTACTTGCACGATAAGACCTGTTTCTAAAGTGGCTGGTTTCGTTGCACCGGAAACCCTGTCTCCCTGTATCCCAGGTTCTGTTTCAGCGATCACTAATTCAACAGAGGCTGAAAGTTCTGTTCCTACAATTTCATTTCCAAACATAAGAAGTATCGCTACTTCAGTTTCAACTAGGTAGTCGGCGAGATCACCAAGTGAGTTAGGAGAAACATTTATTTGTTCATAGGTTTCATTATCCATAAAAACATAATCTTCCCCATCTTTATAGAGATATTGCATCTCTCGTTTATCAATCGTGGCTCTCTCTACGGATTCTCCTGCACGAAATGTCTTCTCCACAACAGAACCAGTGCGGACATTCTTTAATTTCGTTCTAACAAAGGCGTGTCCCTTTCCAGGTTTCACATGTTGGAACTCAATGACTTGCATGAGGTTCCCGTCTAGCAATACTGTCCACCCATTTTTAAAGTCATTACTTGAAACTGTTGGCATGCTTCTACTTCCTTTGCTTATTAAGCGATTCTATCCTAACGGGAGCCTTCTTTGAATTGCCTATAGTTTTGCGGCTAAGTCAAAAACTCTACGCCATCTGCTGTGACTAGGAGAAGATCTTCCCAGCGGACACCAAAGGACCCCTGAAGGTATACACCTGGTTCTACAGTAATTACCATTCCCTCCTCCAGTACGTCTTCACTTCTATTGTTTATTCGAGGAAATTCATGGATTTCTAGGCCAACGCCATGCCCTGCCCCATGAATAAATAGATCCCCATAACCTTGGTCATATAAGAAGTTTCTACATGCTAGGTCAACACGTTTCGCTTGAATCCCAGGCTTTATTTCCCTTATTGCCAAATTTTGAGCTTCTTTAATCAACTCCAGTAGCTCATTTTCTTGAGCGCTTAACGACCCTACGGAAATAGTCCTAGTCATATCTGATCGATATCCCTTGTATAGCGCACCAACATCAACAAGGAGCAAAGCGTTCTCATTGATAACCGTATCTGTTGGAATTGCATGCGGGTAGGCACTATTCAATCCCGAAGCGACAATGGGTGGATACGCTGATCCGGATGCCCCCAATAGTTTCATTTTGTAATCTAAATTCGCGGCCATTTCTTTCTCTGTTGTGAATTCGTTTAAATTTTTCAGCGTGTCGGCAAGCGCTTCAGAAGCTATAGCTGCTGCTGCTGTTATTCTTTCTATCTCGAGCTGATCTTTCACTGACCGTAGTTTTTGAATAGGGGTCTGAGTATCCCTAACCTTTGAAGTCACTTCCGCGGATAAACGTTTTTTCTGAGCCCAAGAAACTCTTTCTCCATCAACAACTATCGGCTGGTCTTTGCTTAGTTCAGCCATCAAAGTAAACGGCTCTAAACAGATTTTGCACTCTGCAGAAGAATTATTTTCTGTTAGCTGCTCTGGAGCTTGGAGACGGTATCGGTTATCTGTGAAAAGTACGAACTTCTCACTGTCAAGGTAAATGCTGCCATTTGAACCGGTGAAACCAGTAAGCCATTGAACCGTAACCGGATCAAAAGCTACAAACGAGACTTCTTCGCTAGTCAACCAATCTCTTACTCTATTAACTCTTATGTTGTGATAGGAAACTATTTCGCTAGTCGCCATTGGATTGAATGATGTTGTCTAGGGCTTTCATCGATAGCTGATAGCCATATCCTCCGAATCCGATAATGGACCCATGCGCTACAGGTGCCACGACTGAAGTGTGACGCCAAGCTTCACGAGCGTTGGGATTAGAGAGATGAACTTCGATAATAGCTCCCTCAAAACTGGCGAGGGCATCATGAATTGACCACCCGTAGTGCGTCAGCGCCCCCGGATTAATAACAATTCCACAGTAGTTGCTATTAGCTTCTTGAATTTCTTCAACAAGTTCGCCTTCACTATTAGATTGGAAATGAACTAATTCATAACCTAACTCTTCAGCTATTTTCCTTGCACTGTTGACATGATCTTCAAGCGTCTCAGTTCCATAGATCGCTGGCTCCCGCTCTCCAAGTTTGTTGAGATTCGGTCCTGACAAAAGAAGTACTGCTTTCATTGAATTACCTCCAAGGCGTTTCTTAATATATTTTGATTCTCCACTTTCACTAGTTCAACTCCATTTTCTCCATCAAGAACAAAAGTGATTCCATCTTGCGCTTTTTTGTCTCTTTCAAACAGTGAAAGAATTCGTTCGGAATCTACTTGAGCGGGCAAGACATATTGAAGATCGAAATGGTTAAGGACTTCCTCATGGTATTGAACACGGTTTTCTTCTATCCGCCCCAAATCAAATGCCACTTGTGCCGCATATCGTATTCCAACTGCCACTGCTTCTCCATGCCCTAACGAAAACTGATTTTCCAACTCAAGTGCATGCGCAAGCGTATGGCCATAATTTAGTATCGCCCGTTTCCCACCTTCTCTTTCATCTTGGGCGACGATATCGGTTTTCAATTTAATGCATTCCGTTATTTGTGATTCTAGTTCCATACCCCTTAGGTCACCTGCACCAATAAATTGGTATTTAGCTATTTCACCGTAACCGCATTTCCATTCTTTCTCTGGAAGCGTAGTTAGCGTTTCAATATCACAGATAACTGCTTGAGGTTGCCAGAATGTCCCTACCAAATTTTTTCCTTCTGGCAGATTAACCCCTGTTTTCCCTCCTATTGCAGCATCAACCATTCCGAGCAGAGATGTGGGAACATTTATAACCGCTATTCCACGATGGTAAATAGATGCTGCGAAAGCAGCGACGTCGGTAACCATCCCTCCACCTACGGCGATGACAACATCTGAGCGTGTCAAACCCCAATTCACCCAAGAACTGCATAATTCTTTAATTGTCTCAATTGATTTCCCATGTTCTCCGATAGGTAAATAGAAGGTCTTCTGTTCTTTCCCTGTTTCAATATTGACCCCTATAGATTCCTGGGTGACAATAGCTATTTTTTTAACAGCTGGTCCAACATAGGAAGCGACTTCATTTACACAGCCAGATCCGACCAACACTGGATAAGAGCGTTCTCCTAGATTTACAGAAATTTCTTTTGATTCCACATAATGAGGGTAGTCATCTGTAGCCGTCTGTGTGGGGAGTTATTCGTTTATCTGAGCGATCTGGGTAATCTCACTTGTTATTTTTCTTTCAATTTCTTGTATCGGTGCGCCCATTCCAGTCCAGAGTTGATACTGAAGCGCTGCCTGATGGACAAGCATTCCGACGCCTGTTATTCCCGTCGCCCCTGCTTTGCGAGCCGCTAACAATAGAGGGGTTTCGATTGGGTTGTACACGAGATCAACTACAGTGTGGCTGCTTTTTAGGTATCTCGCAGGGAATGGCATGCTTCCTTCATTTTCAGTTCCAGCCATACCTATTGAAGTTGCATTGACCACATAGTCACATTCGGGTATGAGTTCAGTAGTTCCGACACTCGCATTTACCCCACCCAATTGTGCTGCGACTATAGCCTTGTCATGGGTTCGGTTGACAACTGTAATTTTTGCTACTGATGCTTCCCTAAGGCTTCGAATAACCGCCCTTGCTGCTCCTCCAGCTCCAACTATTGCAAATGAACTTCCAGAAATGCCTTCACCTGTTTCCGCGACTAATGAATTCACGAATCCATCACCGTCAGTATTATGCCCAACGAGTTTTTCCCCATCCCACGAAATGCAGTTCACAGCTTTAAGTTCTTTAGCTGTTTCTGATAATTCATCAAGAAAAGGAATAACTGCTTCTTTCAGTGGCATCGTTACAGATACGCCTCGAATATTATTATCCCTGATAGCTTCAATGCATTCTTGCGCCTTGCCTTTGGGCACTTTGACAGCGTGGTAAACCCATTTGAGATTGGCAATGGTAAACGCCGTATTATGAATTAATGGTGACAAGGAGTGGTTTATAGGTTGACCTACGACTATGGCCATAGTTTGTGAAGTTTCTGCTTTAGGGAAATTAACCACAGCCGAGATCTCTTTCTACACAAATTTGAACAGCTGCGTTAAATTCTGCTTCTGTCACTGCAAAAGTATGTGACCCAATCCCAAAATCGTCTGTGCGCACATAGAACAACCAGTCCCCTACGATTGGGTTCAGCGCTGCTTCAATGGAAGCTCGCCCAGGTGCTGAAATCGGCGTTGGGGGTAACCCAAGTACAATTCTAGTGTTGTACGGAGAATCAACTGTTAAATCGCTGAGAGTTAATTCCCGATCACCTCCCAGCGCATAGACAATAGTCGCGTCAATTCCTAGCGGCATATTTTGCTCTAATCTGTTGTAGATGACGCGCGCAATTTTTCCTCGTTCCTCTTCCAGCGCAGCCTCCTCTTCAATCAAAGAAGCTATTATCAGCACCTGATACGGTGTTAACCCAAGTTCACTTGGTGGGTTATCAAGACCAGTCTCTGCAGCAATTAAATCAAACTGGGAAACCATCCTGTTGAGTAGACCCTGCTCATTAGACATTAATGATTCATCAACGTCGTAGGTCTCAGGAAAGAAAATTCCTTCTTTGACAGGAACAAAAAATCCTTCTTTGAAATACTTCTGCCATTCACTCCCTAAACCTTCGGGATCTTTTGACTGGGCAATGGCCAAATCTAATTCAGCTGAGTCAAAGGATGGCAATTGACTCAGGAGAGAAATCTTCATCTCTTCAAGCGTCAAACCTTCTGGAATAGTTACATAGAAGCGATCTTCTACGATCTCCATTGGTCCAGCTTCTAAACTATTTCTTACATCCCATACTGAGCTATTCGTTTGAAAAGTGTAAATTCCGGCTTGGAAGTCTGGAACGTTTTTAAAGCGTAGGTAGTATCGAAAAACAGTCCCATTGGCTACTACGTCATTTTCTGCGAGTATCCGAGCTATATCATCTGTAGTTGCCCCTTGAGGTATTTCAATCACAAGTTCCATTCCCGGTTCTCCAGGAGGATCTAATTGGTTATCTACCCAACCTCGTACGAAGTTATAAGTCAGTAAGCTGAGAATCGCTACGAAGGCGATGAATACGCCAAATCGTAAAGCTGTGCTTGTCCTCCGTGGCAAACGTTCCCAATCGCGATCATCATAGTATTCATCCTCATACCATGGAGGTAGATCTTCGGGGTAGCCCAAGCCATGATCTATCTCATCTTTATCCTCAGATTTGCCTAAGAAAAACTCCCCAAACGCGAAGTCTTTACTTTCGTGTTGCGGGTTTGGGGAGTCTGGGTAAACAGAGTCAGTTCTATGTTCATCTCCCGAACTTTGATTCTCTGTCTCTCTGTTATCCATTTGTAGTTTCTTTGTTCGGAACCGAGCGTTCATGTAATTGGGTGTCAAGCCAAGCTTGTAGAATGATTGCTGCTGCAACCTGATCAACAAGTCCGCGGCTTTTGTTGGCACCTATATTTTGATCTCTAAGTGTTCGTTCGGCTGTAACGGTTGTGAATCGTTCATCAAATGTGTGAATTTCTAAGTTCGTCAACTTCTGCAATTCATCAATTTCATCTTTCGTTCTTTGGGCTGCGGGGCCCAGAGTTCCATCAAGAGAAAAAGGCAAGCCAATAACTAAAGTAGTTATTTCCCATTCGTTGGCGATTTCTATGATCTGCTTTCGATCTTGATCCTTATCGTTACTTCTCGTGATCACAGTGTATGGGGTTGCAACTGTTCTATCAGAGTTGCTCAAAGCTATTCCTATTCTTTTCGTTCCGAGATCTATACCGAGAACCCTCAATCTCCCACCGCCGCCTTTCGGGCAATAGCTAGCGCTTTATCTAAAGCTTCCGAGTCTTTCCCTCCAGCCATAGCGAAATCTTTTCCCTTTCCTCCTCCTCCTTTAATGAGCTTTGCCGCTTCAGCAATTAATTCTGAAGCGTTATGAGTGGAGCTTTCAGAAACAGCTGCAGTGATAGCAGCTCCGCCATTCTCAAGCGCTGTTGCGAGAATAACAATTTCTATGTTTTTCTCGTTCTTCAATCGGAGCGTTAATTCTTTAAGATCTTCTCGTCCAATTCCATCAATTCTCTCTGCGATAATTCCATCTGTGGCACTTTCAATTAGTTTCTCTGACTCATTCAAGATGAACGATTTCCGTAATAATTGAATTTCTTCTGTTAATTCTTCAATTTCTCGAATTTTCTTCTGAAGACCTTCAGTAAGGTTTGAAACCGATACTCCTAAAGTATTTGCTATTTCATTGAGAAGTATTTTCTGGTCGCGAACCATTTGAAAAACGCCCAAGCTTGCAACAGCTTCTACTCTGCGAATATTAGAGCCGATTGATCCTTCGGAAACTATTTTTACAGGACCTATCTCACTCAAGTTCGCAACATGTGTTCCGCCGCACAATTCAATAGAGTTTTCTCCAGCTTTAAGAACACGGACAGTTTCTCCATACTTGTCACCAAAGAAAGCTATTGCACCAAGTTCATTTGCTTCATCCATTTTCATCTCTTTAACTTCAACTAAATGATTTGAAAGAATTTCATGATTTACTAGATCTTCTATTTCATTTATTTGCGAATCTGTAAGCGCTTCAAAATGACTAAAATCAAATCTTAAACGATCAGGGCCAACCCATGAACCTTGTTGTTTAACGTGTGTGCCGAGTACTTCTCTGAGCGCCCAATGGAGAAGATGCGTTCCCGTATGATGTCTTTGTATAGCAAACCGTTTCTCCTTATCAACCGCTGCAAGAACCTCTTCATCTTTCAGTAGTTCCCCGTTGACACTCTCAATAGCATGGAGATACTGTCCACTAGGCAGAAGTGTTGTATCAGAAATGTAAGCTGTTCCGGAATTACCGACTATCTTCCCTGAGTCGCCAATCTGGCCTCCAGACTCAGCATAGAAGGGAGTTTTATCAAGAATAATTACGTCATTATTGATGAAAAGAATTTTTGCTGCACTTTCAAAATTGTTGTATCCAGTGAAGTCTGTACCGATTGAAACATCAATGTGTTTGAGGATCTCTGCTTGCACATCAGTTGATCCTTCTTTCGCCAGCGAGTCAGCTTTCGCCCTGTCGCGCTGCTCTTTCATTGCCTGATCAAAGGTTTCCTGATCTATTTGGATCCCACGTTCGGCAGCTATCTCTTGAGTTAATTCCATGGGGAACCCGAAGGTATCATGCAGTCGGAAAGCTATATCACCCGAAAGGCTCTCTCCTGAGCCTATTTGGCTGAGATGATCATCTAGGATCTTCATTCCGGAGGCAAGCGTCTTTCGAAATCCCTCTTCTTCTCTTTGCAAGATTTCTTTAATCAACTCTCTATTAACCGCCAAATCAGGGTACGCGTCATCCATAATCGTAATCACTTCGTCAGCTAATTTTGGGAGTACCAGATCTTTCACCCCAAGAAGATACGCATGCCGGATTGCTCGTCGCGCGATCCGTCGCAAGACGTAGCCTCGATCCTCATTACTTGGGATAACCCCATCATTTGTCAAAAAAGTTGTAGAGCGTGCATGATCAGTCAAGATTTGTAGTGAGATAAGAGTAGATGGATTTTCTATATCAGTAACCCCAGTTACTTCGGCTACCGCTTCGAGGAGTTTTTGGAATTCATCAGTTTCCCACACCGCATCAACCCCCTGGAGAACTGAAAGAATTCTTTCTAAACCTGCTCCTGTGTCAATTGATGGTTTCGGTAGCGGAACCTGTGTCCCATCTGGTTGCTGGTCGTATTGCATAAAGACCAGATTCCAAATCTCTACATAGCGCTCCTCTGCTTCAGGATTTTCTGGACCTCCCGGTGGTCCATATTCTTCTCCTTTGTCCCAAAATATTTCTGAACATGGACCGTTTGGCCCAGTATCAGCCATTCTCCACCAATTGTCTTCATCTAAACGCTGGATACGTTCTTGAGGTATACCTACAGTTGTTTCCCAGATTTCAGCTGCCTCATCATCGCTTAGGTGGACAGTTACCCAAAGTCGCTCAGGGTCAAGTTCAAGAATTTCAGTAAAGAATTCCCACGCCAACGGGATCGCATCTTCTTTAAAGTAATCTCCGAAACTAAAGTTTCCCATCATTTCAAAAAAGGTCAAATGCCTACTTGTGCGCCCGACCTCGTCCAAGTCATTATGCTTCCCTCCAGCTCGAACACATTTCTGCACAGTCGTCGCCCTCTTATAAGGTGGCTTTTCTAATCCGAGAAAGAAATTTTTAAATGGGACCATGCCCGCGTTCGTGAAAAGTATCGTTTCATCATGAGGTATGAGACTTGAGGATGGGACAACCTCATGCCCTCTTTCTTCAAAGAAAGTCGTAAATGCGCTGCGGAGTTCTCTAGCTTTCATTGGTATTTATCCTACCGTGAGTGAGCATCCCAATATTTCATACTCAACCGATTCGCTCAGTCAACGTTTAGCTTTATCTCAGGCTCTTACTCATTGACTATGAGAAGGTTTCCCGAATATTTTTGGTCAGAATCCGAGGTAACTCGGTTGCGATACATCCCAATGATCTTCTTGCCTTCTTTTGTTGCGTTGTCAAGAGTTGTTTTCGTTGTTTTAATGCCTTCAGAAATGAACTTGTTATTCACTGAGCCTGAATATTTATTGGTTTGCCTCTTAACCAATCGCTTCACCCAAATTGATGAGCTGATGCCAGCACCAAAACCTGCAGTTAACCATAGAAATTTTTTTATCATTAATATCACTTTACCTATATCTTGTATCTTTTTATTTATTTATCAATAGCTTTGCTGCTCTTATAGTTCCTTTAATTAGGGAAGACATCATTAGAACGGGTCGCGTGAAAGATCCATATACCAGTTTCGAATGGGCGTCAGCACGATTCGTGATTTGCTCTGCTTGGTCAACCAACTGATTCACTCTTCGTATTTCGTCTTCTATTTCTTCTGATTTAATCCTTAGTACTGATTGCGTTTCAATTGAGTCTTCATTTGTTTTCTTTATTAACGATTCAACCTGAGCAATAGTTGAGTGCAATTTGGTTAGGACATAGACAAGTACTACCACAAGAAAAATAGCTGTTAATGAAACGATGACAGTTGCTAACTCCCAAGCTTCCATAACATCCTCACTTCTATTTATTGTGCTTTTCCCTCATGAATTGAGATTTTCATTTCTCTTCTTCGTGAACATAGTATCTATGATCTTTGAACCTGTCAGGTCGATAGGTCTGTTCAACCTTATTCCCAGGATAATCGTGAGGATATTTATAACCTTCACCATGTCCGATTCCCTTTGCTCCCGAGTAATGGCTGTCACGTAGATGTTTGGGGATTTCTCCTAAAGCAGTTCCGGCATCTTCTTGAGCCGACATTAAGGCTTGAATTACCTTGTTTGACTTTGGAGCAGTTGCTAGATAGATCACTGCATGTGCAAGATTCAATTGAGCTTCTGGCAATCCAACATATTCAATGGCTCGCGCAGTAGCTTCAGCAATTATCAATGCATTTGAGTCCGCCATACCTATATCTTCTGAGGCGAGGATAATTAGTCTTCGTGCTATAAAGCGCGGATCTTCACCAGCGTCAAGCATTCTAGCCAACCAATAAAGCCCAGCATCTGGGTCAGAGCCACGAATACTTTTGATAAAAGCGGAAATCGTATCGTAGTGTTCCTCGCGACCATATTTCAGCGCTTGTGTTCCTATGGCCGCTTCAACATCTTCAAAGGTGACATGGTCCCTATTCTGATCATCTCTTGTTTTTGCTAATGTAATCGCGACTTCTAAGGATGTGAGACTTTGCCGCCCGTCTCCCTCTGCCCTATCTACCAAATAGTCGATCGCCTTTAGTTCAGCAGTCATATTTTCAAATTTCAGTCCTCTAGCAATAAGTTCAGCCAAGTCTTGGTCAGTCAATGGTTCAAGACGGAACAATGAACCTCTGCTTAATAGCGGGGCGTTAATCTCAAAATACGGATTTTCGGTTGTAGCGCCAACAAAAATTATCAAGCCAGATTC
>CESM01028969.1_pt1 | contig 28318 bp, 34 predicted proteins | sample 361421 | NCBI WGS metagenome assembly CESM01 (sample SAMEA2622219, study PRJEB7988) | marine metagenome | isolation source: saline water (ENVO:00002010), including | reverse complement strand
ATAGCGGTAGCCTCCGGCAGGATCAACCGGATTTCGCGTGAGCGGAATCACAATCCTAACGGAAGTATCGAGTGGATCACAAGTTTAGCTGATTCTTATTGAAAATTGACGCAGGATCACCGATTCTATTTTTGAATTTGAATCGAAATAATCTGCTTCTTGCACCCCCTATAGTCGGGGGTCAAGTTGAACGTGGTTCACCTCTCAGCCACGAACTAAGTTCGCGACCGCATTTCCTCGGCATGCGTCTGACTTGATGGAGGGGTTCATCGGATTGTTAAATCCTCAATCTCCAACGCCAGTCTGACGCAGCAGCCCGCCGACCGCCCTTCGGTATATGAAGATGACGAGGGGGTTTAGAGTGATAATCGTGCGACTGCGGGGCTGTTAGTAAGATTAACACCCAAGCCAAAAAAATGCTTTTCACGACAATAAAATTTAACTAATCAGCACCAAAGAATTCTCTCAAAACAGGATGCATTTCCATCGCTTGTTCCTTCTGTATTTGTTCATATGTTCGAAGAATAATACCTACCGCTAGCAATAGTCCCGTCCCCGTTGCATTACCCACAGTACCCAATAAGTCTGCACCGGCAGCTAGAAGGCCAACGAAAGCACCAGAGAATATGGTTACAGGAGGAATATAACGCTCAAGAATACGTTCAAGAACAACTGGATTCTTTCGGAAACCTGGTATCTGCATACCGGTTCTTTCTATCTGCTTGGCAACATCCTTAGACCCCATATTGGTAGTCTCAATCCAGAATTTTGCAAATACTGTTGAGCCTGCGGTCATGAAGAAAACATAGACAAATACGTGAGTCATGATCTGTGAAAGAGAATGCCCATAGGCATCGCCTGTTTGATTTAATAATGGGAGCAACCAATCTCCAACTCCATTTACCATTGAGGAATACCATGCGAAACCACCGGTAGGAGTTGTAGCATTCGGTTCATATGAGCCAAACCAGTGAGCCAAGGAATAGTCACCTTGGCGGCCTAGGATTGGCACGGTTGAGAGTACTGGGTGACTCCAGAAGAGAAGAGTAAACATATTGACGTTCGCTAGTAGAGCAGCCATCAAAATAACCGGAATGTTACTTGCGTAAACAAGACGTATCGGGTATTGACCCCTATGGCCTCTAACCTTCCCATGAGTTAATGGCAGCTCTAGTTTACTGGACTCTGCATATGCAACTACTAGGAATACGATAATTGATGAAACCAGAGCCGCTACAGGATTAGCGTGATTTAGTAGTATAGTCTCAAAACCATTTTGTGAGACTAGCTCCGAATTTGTTGCCGTCCTCAAGGTATAGAATATCATTGGAAGAGTCCCAGAAGGTGGGTTTTCCATTGACATGGGTGAGCCTTGAATGGTTGGAAGTGGAGAAAGTGTACCTACAAAAGTAGACTGAGCAACACCTGCTGCAATGAATAGAGAAATACCACTACCAATACCCCACTTACTTACAAGTTCATCAAGCAAGAATACAAGATAAGATCCTAAGAATAACTGAGCAACTATAATTGCGTTAGCCCAACCTATACCATATTGTATGATTACTGACTCATGCGGGTCAAGGAATCCATATACCTGAGGTATCGATTCGATTGGTATCATTATGAGAACAAGGATCTTCTGAACGCCTTGATAGAGTTTTTTATCTGCTGTATTTTGTAAATCCAACTGAATGATCTTTGCTCCTGCAAATAACTGCATAATGATAGAACCTGTAACTATTGGACCAATTCCTAGATGCATAATAGAACCTGATGCACCAGCCATGATTGCACGGAATGAAGAGAATACATCCAATGTAGAATCAGAGAGGCCCCAAATCATTACGTTTGTCATCATAAAATATATGATTAGAACTAATGTAGTAGTCCACAATTTTTGATTAAAACGCACGTGTCCTTCTGGTTTTGTTATCGAGGGATAAACATCAATTAGTCGCTCAAGTGCATACAATCGGCTAGATTCTGAGCCAGAATACATTAGACAACAAAGAGCTAATGCCGAGGCTAGGCCAAATAATCCAATACCTACTAGAAGTATACCTACTAGAGACGGATCATACCATCCCCAAACAGCGAATCCTATAATCCAAGAAAGCCACACTACCGGCTTGAGAAGTCGACCAAGATAAGGGACCTCTGAAATTGATTCTGGTAAATCATAATTTACACCCCACATTATGAAACCGACATATACGAATGAAAGAGACTGAATGATTAATGCTTCAGTTTGTGCGGCTGAGTCCTCTCCAAAAAGAGCATCTTGTTGCCAATATAACATGGCGCCCCAGTAAACGACACTCATAACTATGAGTCCCAAATATGAAGGCCCTCGTTCAACCATATTCGTCACCTATTTATGTCCTAATTTAACCTAGAATTAAAAATTATTATTCCTCTTCCCACTCATCATCTGAATCATCTAAGATTACTGAACCACCAGCAGCTTGTACCTTTTCTATAGCTCTGGAACTTGCCGAAGCCACTGTTATCTTCAGGGCTTTTTCAATACGTCCGCTACCTAGGAGTTTGTCATAACCAAGTTCTCCCAAGTCGATACTGTCACCTTCAGCCATTTGACAAACCTGATGTAAATTGATACTTACATTGACCTTTCTAAGAGTAGGGTGACGATTGAATCCGTGCATACCCCAATGTCCTGGCATGTACTTGATTCGTGTCATTAAGCGATGCTTGTTGATTCCAGCATTTCCTCTTCCGCCACGCAGACCTGCACCACGCCCGGCTTTCTTGCCACGGCCATGATAGCGACTGCGTCCACGGAATTTATTAGTACGTGATACCATAATTTTTCACCTCAAATCATTCTCTCTGCCAAACTAGCAATCTCATCGCCTCGGAATCCGAGTGCCCCGCCTACTACGTATGACTTCTTGATTCCGCCCCAACCCTTTGATCCACGTGGAGGATGAAGACGAAGTACGGGTTTTAGCCCTTCTACCGACCTCATAGATGCCTCTCCCTTAGCCAAAGCTTTAGCAAATTGTTTCACCGTTTTGTATTCAGATCCTGACTTTATTGCGGCGTCATCTACTGGCTTGCCACCAACCATTCTACCTCGATTCTTCAAAAGATTCTCGATTGTATCTGCATCAACTACTCCCCAAGTTACAAAATCCTTAGTCTTCTGTAGCATTCCAGCATATGTTGAACTTTCAGGAACTATTGTAGCATGATTAACTCGTGTTAGATTAAGCATGGACATTGTGTCCCTAATACTCCTCTCTACACCTCTATCACTTCTTACTCTAACAACTAAGAAAGTCATTGTTCACCCCTCCCTGAAGTAATTGAAAGGCGATTTCTAACGGATTCGTCCATTCGAACCTTGTTTAATTCAACAAGGGCATTATAAGTTGCTTTTGCGAAATTCACCGTGGTTCTAGTTTGACCTGCTGACCGGCTCCATACATCAGTAACTCCAGCTAGAGTCAATACACGCCGACCATAATCTCCGATCACAAGTCCTTTACCAGCAGGTGCCGGCATCAAAGTGACTCTTGTAGAACCTGAACGACCTGTTATCTTGAGAGGTACCGAAGTTCCTGGACCCCCTCCAGATTCCCATGACCCATTTCCTCGCATTACAGGAATAAGATTGAGTTTCGCCTTATCGATAGCCTTGCGGATTGTACTTGATACCTCTTTACCCTTACATATTGCAAGGCCAACATATCCATCACTGTTACCAACAACACATAATACATTGAATCTAACACGGCGACCTGAATCAGTCATTCTTTGGATCATATTTACTGCCAACACATCATCAGTTAGATTAGGTAATAGTGCATCAACAATTTCTACCTCTCTAATTGGTAGACCTGTTGCCATTGCCTCTTCGTAAGTCAAAATCTCTCCATTAATCACCATTCTTCCAAGACGTGTACGAGGTTGCCATGATCGAAGGCCTGCTAGAGGATCTGGCCCCCTACGACGGCGAGGCTCTGCACCATCTTCATTTTGTGCCATTGCAAGAGCTAAGCCAGGAGCTATAGCAGGTACTTCCTCTGTAATATCAGTGGATTCTTCACTCATTCTTATGCCTCCTCAATTGCCTTTTTGGTAGTCTCTACTGCTTTAGCAATAGAATCTGAGATATGACTGCCATTAACTCTCTGATCATCAGGAAGTACATCTTCGCCATGAGGGATATCAAGACCTGCGTCGACCATTCCTCTTAGTGCAGCAAAAACACGATTGCCAGGAGACGATGCTGCCAATCCAACATCGAGAATGGCTTCTTTATGCCCTGCAGAAATAGCAGCCTTACCCATAGCAAATCCAGTAAGATAACTTGCAGGTACTGACTTACGTGAGGCATCTAATGGCCATCCGAAATCATTTACTAATGAATTGCCATTAATAGATGCAAGTACATTGTCTCCATCATTATTGTAGGAAACTAACTGACATATGGTCTGAGTGTTTGAAACACGTACTACTGCTCTGACGGAACCGCCCCGGAGCATTCTCATTCGACGGCGATAGTCTGTCTTGGAATTACGACGTCTCTTATATCGAAGTCTCTGATTCTTTCCATGTGCCATGATTACTCCCCTCCTAACTGAATTCCATCAATTTCCATATTAGAACGCATGTGAGATACTGAACGATAAGAACCGCCCTTAGCCTTGCGGTAGTAGTACCTATACTCAGAGGGAGTTATATCCTCACCTGTTCGCATATTCTTGAGTTCCTTTCTCTGAGCCCTAATTGTCCTCATCCAACGATTCTTTCTAGGATGCCTTGCGTTTGCAGTTCCTTTCCTAGAACCTTGTCCAGATCTTCTGCCCTTGGATTTTTGAGTTGCAGCCTTCCTAACTCTGGAGCGACTTGTGCCGACTATAGGTCTAGCTTTTATGATCCCTTCATCAATAAGACGACGGACATCGTCTTTCTGAACTGCGTTAGCAACCTCGTCTAAGGCCTGAGGACTAGGATCAACCCATATTCTATGGACCCCTACTTTCCTTCCTTCACGCCTACCGATTATTTCGGCAGCGAGTCTTTTTTGATTTGTAATCATCATATTAAGTCCCCCTTACGACGAATTCTTCGTCGATTAAGAATACGTAGACCAAGATTATCAGCACGGTCATGTATACCGGCCCTCTTCCTGTTGCCTACGCTAGATGCGATTCGGATTGCTTGCCTTTCTGGATTTAGACCGTCAAGATCTGCAGCTGTATTAACGAGGATTTCTTCAAAGCCAGAAGGATGAAGATCTCGAACTTGTGAAATTTTACCATAACCAACACGAGCCATCGGGGACCTGTATTTACGATTCTTGCGCTGGCTGGAGTCATCACCCCTTGGCTTCCTCCAACCGGTCTTCGACAATCGCTTGTACCGGAACCATTCTTGACGACGGAATGCGGGTTGTTTCTTCTTCTGAGCAGAACGTACCTTGAGTGCCTCCTTAGTTTCGTCATCGAGAATTGGTTTCTGACGAGCTGTGTGGAAGTCATCCCACTCCTCTTCAAAGTCATCGTCACCAACAAATTCGTCCTCAATTTGCTCTTCTTCAAGCAAATCATCCTCATCATCAGTATTTGTCGGCTCACTATTATCTAATAGTCGAGTGATTAAATCGGCCTTCTTTCCAGATACTGGAAGTTCCGCCTCACGAAGTAGATCCTTGAGTTCAGCAACTGTCATATTTTCATAATCCATATAGATCACTCCTCTCCTTTACTTGTGATGTATATTCCATCTTGGAAGACACGCCTATCTCTCTTCTTGATTGCGCAAGCTCTCTCTATATTGGCAGCCGTTTGCCCTACTTTTTCCCTGTCTGCACCTGTTACTGTGACATCTGTTTTGTTAGATACCTTGACTTGAACCTCGTCATTGTCGCCGCTACCCCAGGGAAGTTTGGCGACCCTAGGTACCTTCTCTCCAAACAAATTGGTAATAGTCATCTCATTACCCTGAACCTTGATAGTCATAGGGAAGTGAGAATAAACTGCCTTCAATTTGTATTCAAATCCTGAATTAATCCCGCGGACCATGTTACTTAGATGAGCCGCCCAAGTTCCAGCAAGGGCCTTTTCTTTTCTTCTAGGAAGATCACAGAAAACTTCTACCTCACCACCAGAGTCACGTACTTGTACACGTGGATGACGGAATTCTCTAGTGATTGATTTACCATCCTTAGTGAAAGTCACATCATGATTAGAATATGTTGCAGAAACACTATCAGGTAGTGAGATTCTATGCGAAATATTGTCTAGTTTCGGCATTCTTGTCACCTCAGAAAATATATGCAAGCAATCGCCCGCCAACTCTCTCCTTCTTAGCATCGTGGTGATTCATTACACCTTGATTAGTTGATAGAATTAGTAAACCAAAATCTTGAGCGGGCAAGTAGCGGGATTCCCACTTATCGAAATCTGTTCTCTTGACTGAATGTCTTGGTTTAATCACACCACAACGGTTGATCGCACCAATAAGCTCAACACGGTATGAACCTCCTCGGCCATCTTCAATCTCTTGGTACTCTCCAACGTATCCCGATTTTTGCATTATCGAAAGCATATGGCCGAGTAACTTACTGGCTGGGCTAACTTGTACCTCGTAATGTCCTGCTTGCTCCGCATTAAAAATGCGAACAAAAGCGTCACTTAATGGATCAAACTGCATTCTTCATCACCTCATGTATATTTCTTGAAGCCAATTTCTGGCGCGACATCTCGGAAGCACTGTCTGCATAGTCTTAGTCCATGTCGACGTATCATTCCACGTCTACGACCGCATCTTCTACAACCATTGGTTCGACCAATTTCTTCTCCGTGATCTCTTGCCATTAATCACTCCTCCACAATTGTAAGTTCAAAATTCTCCTTGAACCATTTCTTACATTCATCCTTACCGACCCGATGACCAGCGCCTACCTTAGATGCTCTGCGTCTACGACGAGAGACTCGGTGGCCAGGCCGTTCGAGAACAATGTTGATATCCATTCCAAAAATCCCAATATCTGGGTCATATTTCTGCTCTGGGAAATCAGTGTAGTCAGAAATTCCAAACGAAAGATTACCAGATTGGTCAAAATTATAACCAGGTAATGTGTTCTCTCGAACCCAGAATGCATCCTTCAAAAATGATTGAATAACAGATGAATTACGCATTGTTACTTTACATCCTATTGGTGCACCTAGACGTGTTCCAAGGTCTCTATTGGTAGTCTTTGAAATTGTTCTAACAGGTTTCAACCCTGTGATAAGTTCTAGAACTCTTTCAGCTAATTGCAAACGAGCCCCACCCTCGCCAACTCCAATGTTGACGGTCACCTTAGTGATACGAGGAGAAAGCATTTGATTATCTAAATCGCTCATGATTTCACCTCAAGAGGTAGATCTTTCTTAGATCCAATTATGAATACATAATCTGCAATGGTTCCAAAATCATCGAACTTTACTTCGTTCGGTTTTGAAGATCTCTTAACATCCTTCGACACTACTTTCGATATAGTCCCAATATGGCTACCACCAGTTAAGTAAGCAAGAGAACCCTCTCCAAATGAGTGATGAGAAGAGACTTCCTGACTTGGAAGACTGATAGTCAATGTATCTCCAGTGTTGTAAGTATTGGCATCGTCAACTATTATGTTACGGCCATCATGTAAGTGAATCTGAGTCTTACCTCCACGGATAGTTGTTTTTCCAGTAACTCGACATAGTTTTGACTTAGCAGCCTTATCGGATATTGGGCGATAACGCAACTTTCCATTTTCATCAATTATACAACGGAAACTGTCTTCTCCAATTGTTAATACATCCATTAGACCTACACCTCTTCCAACATCTGTCTCAACACTACCGTCGACAAGAATTTTCTTAGTGGCAAGCATTCTCTTTGCCTCTCTCTTAGAATGAGCCATTTCCAATACATCTCGAAGAATAACCCCTAGGGGCATGCACATCTCATCACTATGTCCACCTGGATTTGGTTTCTGCACCCAAATCTCAGTTTTACGAGTTAATGGCCAACTTCGTGGCATAGTTAGTCTCTTCATGTGGCTACTACTCATCCTTAATGACCTCCTCAGAACGCTCAATGATTCGCTTGCGACGTAGTGGATCTGCGTCGTTTAATCGAGTGACAATAACATTTGATGGATGGATGGGTACTGCTTCTTCTTTGCCATCTGCAGTAGTAGAAGTCACACCATCAACGAATATGTAACCTCTCTTTGTATCAACAGATGCGACTGAACCAGTCACACCTGCTCGTCCACGACCTTGTCCTAGACGCTTACCTCGAGAATCTGCCTTTACACTATTTGGAAAACCGAAGTCCCCCCTTACCACTTCTACTGTATCGCCAACACGCACGGTGACAGATCTAACAGATTGTAGTTCAGTATCATCTGTAATCAAGCGTGCACGCATACGCTTACGCTGAATGTGAATTGGAGCATCAGATTGTGATTGGCGCTGTTTTCCTGCTTTCTTACTAACCATATCTACACCTCATACAATCTGCTTCGCAGTTGCTGCTATACGTGGCCAGCGCTCTGCCGCTTCACGACTTACTGGACCTTTGATATCAGAACCTTTGACATCCCCACGCTCATTTGTAATGACGCAAGCATTATCCTCGAATTGAACCCAAGTACCGTCCACTCGACGGAATGGCCTCTTCTGCCTTACAATAACTGCATTGAATATTTGTCTACGAGTTTCGGGTGTTCCACGACGTACGGTCACACGAATCATATCACCTACTCCTCCAGCTGGATATCGGCGAGCGACACCACCCTTCTTTAGTACTGTAATAAGTTGTACTACCTTAGCACCGGTATTGTCTACACAGTCCATTTTAGCCATACTTGGTAGACCTGAAGTTGATCTTCCAGCTATCCCTCTCATTCTACCATCTCCTTCTCAATAACACAGAATTTAACGGTCTTAGATAGGGGTCTACATTCCATGATTCTAACTCGGTCTCCTTCAGAAACATCACCAATGCATGAAGGTAAATGAGCAGAATATTTTCTTGTTCGCTTTTCATACCTTTCGTATTTCTTCATGTATCGAGTAACCTCGCGCTCAACAACTATGGAATTACTCATTCCAGATGATGAAACAATTCCTTCTATAATCTGTCCACGTACTCTCAAACTGCCGTAGAACGGACAATTCTGATCGCCATCCCAATTACCTTCAGGGTTACGAACATCTACTCCGATATCTCTCATTTTAGTTCCTCCTATACCTTCTATTGATTCGATTCTCTGGTCTTTGTTTTACAGAGGATCCATCAATTACTAATTCCTCTGAATCTATTGTGAATGAAATAACATCTTTTGGTAGAGTTACCTCTCCCGATTCGGTTCTAACTAATATTGTTCTGCGAGACTCCTCAATAACTACTCCAGATATGCCAACTAGAGTTGAATCATTACTTCCCACTACGCAAATCTGTCGAGAAATCCAGGGTGCATTATAGATATTCATTCAGCGCACCTCCACTCGATATCCATTCTGTTCGAGAACCTTAGCGACTCTCTTCTTATGATCGCCCTGAAGTTCTATTGTACGACCCTTGACGGTACCACCGCTTGCACAAGCGCCTTTCAGTAACTTAGCCAACTTTCCGATATCAATCGCTGAATCATCGATTCCTTCAACCATAGTGACCATTTTACCATACCTCCTTCTAACTGTTGAAATTACTGCTCTCTGTTGTTCTTTAGCCATCTCTTGACACATACACAATTCATCTGGTAGACCACAAGTATTGCAAATGCCAGCCATACCACACTACTCCTTATTCTCCTGAGATATCTTTGTCAGAAGTCGTGCGATACTACGACGTGTCTGTTTGTAAGCTCCTGAATTAGATGCAGAACCGCCAAGTGCCTGTTGGGCCCTAAGTTGCAAAAGTTCATCTTTCAATTCAGAGAGACGACGCTCGCGTTGTTCAGAATTCATTTGATCAATGTCACGGGATTTAATGTGAGCCATTTCATTCCTCCTCCTGCGATACGTCATTAGTTGATACATCAGCATCTTCATTCTCTGCCGATGCCTCTATCTTAGCGATTTGATCAACGACATTCGATGCAACATCTTCAGCATCAATATCATTCTCAACATCTGAGATTGGATTTTCTAACTTGTCCTCGGGTATTTCAAGCATGGAGACTTCTTCAATAGGATCTAGGCCTAATTCAGCGCGATCATGAATAATTATCTCGTGAGGTAGACGAGTTCCTGCACGCATGATTTTGACAGTACAACCAATTGTTCCAAGCTTCTTTACTGCAGTTGAGAAACCAACATCCATGAACTCAAGAGCGGTTTCACCACAGAATTTTATGTGACCTTTCTGGAACTTCTGAACTCGATGTCGGGCACCTGAAATTTTACCACTCAAAACAATCAGACAACCACGCGCACCAGCATCCATGATATTCTGAGAGGTACTATGTCCAGCACGACGGAAGAACCATCCTCTCTCGAGAGATGACGCTAGTCTACTAGCCATAACTTGAGCGTTCAGTCGAGGTTCCTCTATCTCATTAACTTCAAGTCTTGGTCTTTCTAGATCAAAATCTTCCTGTAGACGCCTCTGCAACTCATGAATTACTTTACCGCGACGACCTATTACTCGCCCCACTTGTTCAGCCTGAAGAGTAACTTTAGTACCTTCAGGAGTACGATTAAATTCAAGACCTCCAAAACCAGCACGCTCAGTTTCCTTTAGTAGGTATTCGCGTACTAACTGACGCTCGATATTTCGGTGTAATATGTTTCGAACAGTGTTTGTTTTACTCATCGATAATCACCTCAGAATTCGTCCTCTTCCTCTTCGTCACCAAAGTGTTCCAAGAATATCTCAAGATTAACCTGATAGTGATTCTTAGGGGATGCGCGGCCTCGAGCACGAGGTCTCCATCCTGTGTGAACTTGTCCTCTATGAGCAGCACAGTGAGTAATTACCATGTCTTCTGCATCTATTGTATCATATCGCTGACGCGCATTTTCCATTGCACTGTTAATTAATTTAATGAATTCCTTGGATGCCTTACGAGGATATCGACCTGGACCCATCTTACCTTTTCGATGGCCAGCCATAGTATTGCCACCCTTGCCCTTTCGAGATCGGCGGCTGTAAGGTATTGCTTCTTTTTCGTCAATTACCTTCTCGAGATATTCAATTGCGTCAACACAATTCATTCCACGAATGAATTTTGCGATCTGGTAGCAATGCTTGTGATGCATATCAACATTAACGGCACGTGCAGATGAAAGATAAGTTCCCTCGAGTAACTGAGTATATCCAGACTGCGGTTCTCCTGCTTTTCGACTCATTACTTAATCACCTCACTTCAGAGCTACGTGCTTACTTGATCTGGTGGCACCTACACCAGGACCAGTATGTGTAACTGATCTACGAGTTGGAGCGAATTCACCCAAGGCATGGCCTATCATTTCTGGAATAATCTCAACTTTTACGAAATCTCGACCGTTGTGAATTCCAACAGTAACCCCTACCATTTCAGGTAGAACATACATACCTCTGCAATGAGTTCTAATCACTTTAGAAGTGCCATTTTCACGGATTTTTGATAGGAAATGCTCACATTCTTCAGATAATCCTCTAGAAAGTGATCTCTTGGCACGAGATGGCATTAGTGTTGCTATACAAGGTGCCTCTGGTTCGTCCTCAGGAGGATAAAGGGGTAATTGCTTCAACTGGTCAATTGTCATACCACGCCACAAAAATTCCTTTTTACGGCGTTCAGCAATAGTGGATCGTCTCTTACGTGCCTGACGTCGAGCGGTTTTAGGTGAACGGAACATTTTCTTGGATTTTCTAGCCATTATTCACACCTCACTGTTCTCTAGTCCTTCCACGTCCAGTTCTACGTGGTGCTATATTTCCTACCTTCTGCCCTGGTGGAGAGTTACGGCTTACTGAGTTAGGGCCATGCACAGCCTGATGGTTTCCACCACCATGAGGATGATCTACTGGATTCATAGCTACACCGCTTACAGTTGGGTAGAGTTTTCCTCTAGCCTTAGCTCTGTAATGAGCAGCACCGGCTTTCATCAATGGCTTCTCGGTTCTTCCATGACCTCCTAGAACACCAATAGTTGCTCGGCAAGTTGCTGGTAAATCTTTCAGGGAGCCACTAGGTAAGCGAACTCTAACTCGGTCACCCATTCTAGTTTCCAAGGTTCCAGAATTCCCACCTGAACGAGCAAATTTCCCACCGTCACCTGGTCGTGATTCTATATTACAAATTGGAGTACCTTCAGGTATCTCAGAGAGTTTAGTGACATTACCTGGCCGTAGACTCACATTGTCTCCAAAGGCCAATTGTTGACCAACTGAAACGCCTTCTGGAGCCACTACATGAGCTATATTTCCATCATCAAACTTCACTCTGGCAAGTGGTGCAGTGTGTGCTGCACTATGAATTAAATCAGTAACTTCCCCCATCTTCTCACTAACTCTAGGGATACGACTAGCAGCAGGGAATCTATGACTTGATACTCGATTCTTTGGACTTGATCCGCGACGTTGTGAACGTGTTCTCTTACCCATAAAAATCACCTTATCAGAATGCTCCTAATTTGAGTGCTGCTTCTTCAGCATCATATCCCTCTGCGAGACGTACTGAAGCATGTTTACCAGTAATTGTGATCTTAGTATTGACTTTGGCAACTTGAACGTCAAATAATTCCTCAACTGCTGCCTTAATCTGGGCCTTTGTCGCCTCACGACGGACTATGAATTCGATTCGATTATTATTTTCCTTGTAATCGCCATCTTCATCGGCTATTCGACGAGCATCAAGTGTCTTTTCTGTAATCCAAGGCATCAAGATTACACTGTAAGGATCTCCATTCATATCAATCACTCCAATGCTCCTATTGCGTCTTTAGTCCAGACAGTAAGACGGCCAGCATCCCCCCCAGGTGCTAGATCCTCAGCACATAGATCCTTAGCTGCAACAACATCCACTCCAGGGACATTTCTAGCTGCCTTTGCAAGACCATCACTATTAGCAACCACTAGAAGGACGCTCTTTGGTGTACGATATTTTCGTCCTCGCATTGTACCTTTACCAGCACGTATCTTCTTACCCTCGCGTGCGCGAAGCAGATCTGCACCTAGGCCCAAGCCTTCCATCATGGCAATAAATTTACGAGTTGAGTATTGTTGAGGTATTGCTTCCACATTATACTTCTCATCACCATCATCTCGTGACTCTACATATCCATCAATAACTATTGGGAATCGTAAATTGTTCTCGAACTTGTGGCCTCTCGATGCAACCATTGATGCATCTGCTGTAGCGGCTATTGCAGAATCTCGAGCTACTGATTTCTCCTTACGGTTTAGTTTCTGTGACCAGTCTTTAGCGACCATTGGTCCATGAGCACGTCTTCCACCTCTAGTATGAGGGTTCTGTGCTGCTGTTCTTTGACCAGCCTTACGCATAATTCGAGAGACACCGCGTCCCTTACCCCACCACTCAACAGAGTGTTTCATACCAGGCTGTGGAGATCTCTTACCATCGTGTTCACGATGACCATAAGATTGACGACGATTGGCTCGTGAAGAAAGAACAGCTCTGCGAATTAAGTCCTCTCGAACTTCTGAACTGAATACTTCTGGTAGACTTACAGCCTTACCATCATTTACTTCAACTGTGAAATATTCAGCTAAGAGACCAGCATCCATCTCCTCTTGTTCTACATTATTGACTAGATTGTATGATTTTGTCTTCATAAAAATCACACACCCTGCTTGCTAGATGTACTAACATATGTCAATTGAATCTCGTCGTTCTTATTACCTGAAGGACGAATAGCATCTCGGAATCTTAGAAGACGTTTTGCAGGGCCCGGAAGACTCCCCTGAATTATCATGTATGGATTAGTAACTTCGCCATAGTGCAAGAAGCCCCCTGCTGGAGTGACATCAGATTCATCAGGATTGGAAATTCTTAGTACACGCTTGTTGAGCTCAGTTCTCTGATGATATCCCATTTGACCTGCTTGTCTGACAGTCTTACGAACATATCCAGTACCGAAATCTCCAAGATTACCAATCATTCGACGGCGCTTAGAATTCTTATGGCTTAGTAATTTAACACCAAAACGCTTGACTACTCCTTGGAATCCTTTACCCTTTGTAATTCCTACAACATCTAGATCTTGTCCTTGGTGATAGACATCATCTATCCCGACTTCTCCACCAAGTTTCTCTCTAGCCCATTCTAATTTTGCAGTTATATCTCCGCCTACAAGTCCTACTTCCATTATTTCTGGAGTTTTAGATGGTACACTTTTGACAAGAGATGGTTGTGTAGAGACAATTAGTCTAAGCTCACATAGGCTCGATGAAACAAGAGCATCAAAAGCTTCGGAACTTGGATCGCTTTCACGCGTAGGTATTCTACCGGCTCTCTTTGCTGGTTTGCGACCCTCCTCAGCATCACGCTCTCCACGAGTCTGGTTAGCAAATCTTGGCATTAGACCATCTGGTGAAGCATCAGATTCTGCCCAAACCTCGCCAGCCGTTTGCATCCCATAGGAAGTCATGTGATATCCACGTATTGCAAGTACCTTCATCGGAGGCACTTCTACAACTGTAGCCGCCTTGCGAATTTCTTGACCTGCAGATGTAGAATAGGGATTAGTATCAACCATCATAACATGAGTCATGCCAGCCTTCCAACCTGCAAAACCTTGTATTCGAATCTCTGAGGACTCATTATCTGGCCAAGCGGTAATCCGTCCATAAGGCCTGACAGCCCTCTTACGAGGACTAAAGCCCATACTACCCTTACGTGGTCGGTGTCGGTCAGCCATTTGCTTCTCTCCTGTATTTTACCGGATTATTTCCGCGTTAAGCGGCATTCAACCGGGCCACCACGTTAAGGAGGGACCGTGACACCGAAGTGGATTTCCGAATGGTAATCCACATCTTGGGATGATGATACAGAGCCCTATGGTGTCTGGTACCTCACGTAGTGAGCGGCCCTGCGACCTCCATACCCTATATGAACGAATCGGGTGTGGTCAGTTTACACCCCTACGGGGTGAAACAGTGTATGCCAGTAAGTGCAACGATTTTGAACCCTGAGTTTTTGATTATTCGATTATGAAGCCCAGCCTAAGGCACGATTACCTCGGACCAGGAATGGTTGAGGCTAGGGCTTACCAACTTGAAGCTGTGGATGAAGCCCTATCTGGATCAACTCTGTTAGTTCTACCAACAGGTGCAGGAAAATCAGCAATAGCATGGATGATGATCGCTGAAACGCTTAGGAAAAATAAAGGCTGGATACTAATGATTGCTCCAACCATTGCACTTGTCAAACAACATCAAGATGATCTGGGGAGAATATTTGGCAATTCAGGAATTGAACCACTAGGAATGAATGGCGGCATCATTGCTTCAAAGCGAGTTGAAATGTGGGGGACAAGCAGATTAGTAGTATCAACTCCAAGAGTAGTAAGAAATGACGTTGAAAAAGGGGTTCTAAACCTCAGTAAATGTATTCTGTTGGTTGTTGATGAGGCGCACCACACAATTGGCAATAGTGGAGAAGCACAAGTTGCAGAACTCTTCCTAAATAGGTCAGAAAAACCACTTATCCTTGGAATGACTGCGAGCCCAGGTTCAAGCCGGGAAAAAATTACTGAAATTTGTCGTAAATTAGCTATTGAAAGAATACATCTCAGAACTTCCAACGAGCCAATGCTTGAAAATCATCTCGCTAATCTAAATATTGAGGAATTAAGAGTTAAGGTTCCTGATGAAATTCAGTTAATCACAGAACCTTTCATAAAATGGCAAGAAGAGATTGTTGATCGAGAGAAAAGAATTGGAAGATATGTGATGAGCGGACCAATAAGTCATTCGGGATTAGCAAATGCGATGGAACGTGCAAATATGGCGATAAAAAGAGGAGAACGGAATGCATATTCCTCTATGAGTAATATAGGACTTGCAATGAGTCTCCATCATCTAATAAATCATCTACTTTGTCAGGGAATCTCAGCATCTCGTGAATTTTTAGACCGGAAAGAATTTGGTGAAGACGCTAAAAAGAAGAGCACTCGTAACCTACTACGAGATAAGAGAATTAGAGATCTTCGATCTAATTTATCATCTATGAAAGAGTCGCATTCAAAAGTAAGTGCTGTGAGACGATTAATCCGAGATAGGATTCGCCTGAATCCGGATGCAAGAATTATCGTATTTGCTACTTTTAGAGACACTGTTGCATCTTTGGAGAATATTATTTCTAATCTTAAAGGTGCTAAACCAATAACATTCATCGGCCAAAGTAAACGAGGGGCTGGGAAAGGCCTTACTCCGAAAGAACAGGTTGAGCGAATTGAGGATTTCAGAAGAGGGCTACATAATATATTGATTGCAACAAGTGTAGGCGAGGAAGGATTGGATATACCATCCGCAGATCTTGTTATATTTTACGAACCCGTATCGAGTGAGATCAGATATATACAGCGGAGAGGTCGAACCGGTAGGCAAAGAGATGGAGATGTAGTCGTACTAATTGCTGAGAATACCCGTGATGAAGGGGCTCTATCAGCAGCACAAAGAAGAGAAGAAAGTATGCATCTAGCAGTTGCAAAGGTAAGGCGACAATTACCCAGGAGAACACATATCGACTTATCTAACCTTAATCAATTTGAAATAGAAATCCAGAGTGAACAAATTGCTGCTAGTGAATTTGTAAAACAACAAAGAGAAAAACACCGCCCCTCAATTGTTGAAGAAGACATGACTGAAAGTACAGAGAAAATATCTGAAATCACTAATATGGACCCTTCAACTTTCAGACCTAGGGGTCAAACTGGATTGGAAGAATTCAAATCTGGAAATAATAAATGATAATTAATCATCAGTCGCCAATGACTGCAATTCTTGTTCTTAACATCGCTAGTCTCTTGTTATGACAACCAAGAGCGAAAGAAATCATTTCACACAGATGTATAACTGGAATATTTGTTGCAAGACCTGTATTACGTCCAGCCTTACCTTGATAAATATCGAGAACTGCATGTGATAAGTTACAGGTACTGACAATTATATCCGCGCCTTCTGCTTTAGCCTCAGACAGAACTTCTGCGGCCTGTTTCATCACAGTAGGTTCTTCTGAGAAAAGTCCAGGTACACCAACGCTCTGAGTTCTAGCTTCCCATTTTACTGGAGTACCACCAACTGCTAAAATTACCTGCTCAAGATAATTGGGATCATAGACATCATCTCCTCCACACGCACCCTCTTGCTGAATATTTGGACCATAATACCCTGCAATTTTGAAATTGATAGGATTAACAACCTTCCCATCCAATTTCTCAATCCCTATGACATCTACAATAGCATGAAGCAAATGATGGACATTAACTTCCCCAGTCATTGTCATTTTACAAGTCCTTAACAATACGTCATTTACCTCTGCCATTAGTATCTGATCACTCCTAAGGGTCATGAGATCTTCTTGCAGATTTCCAGCTGTCGCTGCACAAGGAGTAAGTATGTCAAGACCCATGGATTCAGCCATCGCGAAAGTTCTTGCATTGAGAGTTAATTGTAGTCTTTTATTAGCCTGGCGGACTATTCCTGCACCACAACTTGTCGCCCCAGATAGCGGTACTAGTTTTATCCCTAGAGCGCGAGATAGTGATTTCATAGTGACCTCAACCTCTGGTGCACTACTATGAGCAACATTACCAGGGTGATAAGCAAATTTAGCCATTAAATCCCTCAAAACCTTCCATCTAAATCATTGAAAATTGCAACCACCTCATGATAATTGTCGACTGATGAATTGAATTGACGAGGCATTTTTCCGAGGCCGGCGGGAGGTGCTACTAGAGCAAGCATGTCATTGATCATATCGCCACCATTTCGAGTGAAACCGGTAATCATTCTTGCAGTAACTCCAGATGTTAGATTTCCCAGAAGACCAATTGGACCCATTACCTGTCGATAAAGCACTGTATCATTCACTCGACCACTACTTTTCAACGTCCAAGTATACCACCAAACATGCTTTCCATGACGCCCATTGAAACCTTCCTTCTCAAGAACATGTGTCTTTGCATCAAGGAGCGCATCTGCTATCACTGAACCATTACTATTGTGTCGACGTATACTTGCAAAGTCAGTCTCCGCTTTTATCCCATCAGGCCCAGAAAGTATCTCATCCATTTTTTTAACCGCTGAAGGTGAGCATCGAGGGTCATTACGCCTTGCCCAAAGAGTAGAAAGTATTGCAGGACCTAGATAATCACTAGCGTGAGGAGTTGCATCAGATGATGCGTGGATTAGATAAGGACTGAGGAAATCTGTTGTCGAATGTAATGCTGTAGCTTTATCGGGTTCCATAATCCCAATTGGTCCTTGAGGTGTAGAAGCACCTTCTCGAGTAGATGAAATCATCCAAGGTCGAGTCCCCTCTCTTTTACGTTCTAGAGGCCAATAGTCTACTATCAGATCTCTTATTACTTCATAACCAGGGAGCGGATCTACTCTAAGAGAAAGTTTACTATCTCTAACTGGAGCAATTGTATCAAGTCGTACTGAACCAGGAATTACAAGCCTGCCATTTACACAGATACTTGTTGTTGGATCATCAGCAGAACCATCTCTGAATGATAAACTACCATCATGTGAGCTCTTTATTGTACGGAGTACATCTAGAAAACTCATGTCACTTGGAAGAGCACATACCCAAGTATCTTGGCCTGTAGAACGTTCTTGAGGATCATAACGGAAAATAGTTAATTCTACCTGAATAGTTTCAGAAACTATCTCTGGAACTGAAAAACCATCATCTCCTTCAGCACCACCTGTAGAGCCACTAGCATAATCTCTAATTGAATTGATCATAGTATCATGAAATACACCGGTACTATCAACTGCAGCCAATGCAGGTAGCGCATCAAGAGTCCAAGCTGCTGCAGGTTCATCATAATCAACATCACAATCAAGTCGGTCGATGATACGTTTTGCACCTAGGGCCTCTAAACGCCCATCCCAATCCTTACCTGATTGGCAGAATAATTCGTACCCCGTATCTCCAAGAGCACAAACTGCAAAATGTAATCCTTCGAGTCGAGCAGCAGAATTAGAATTCGCAAATTGCCAAAGATCCTCTGCATTATCTGGCATTTCTCCTTCTCCCCAAGTTGAGCAAACTATCAAGACTCTTTTTTTACCCGATAGTGAGTTGAAATCAAATCCATCCATATCATGGACTTCTCCTTCTAACCCATATGATTTAGCCTGCTTAGATATTTTTGCAGCCAGGCCCTCAGAGTTTCCGGATTGAGATCCGAATAGTAGGATTAGAGAACGGTCGCCTGATGATAATAATGTCTCTACCTCCTCTGTTGAAGAAGCGCCATCCTCTAATGACTCGGCACCTTCAGACAATTACAACACCTACCCAGCCTAAGGCTGGGTAATACGTTCGAGATGTTTTGGATTATTGAACTTATGTTTTGGAATATTGAGAATGAGGTTACTACATATCAAATCCATCAAAATCCCCACCATCAGGAGAAGGACCTCCCTTACTAGAGATTACATCATCAATCCTTAGAATCATTACAGCAGTTTCAGATGCAGATTGGACTGCCTGTTCTACCACTCTACTGGGTTCGTATACCTTGCTCTTGGACATATCAACGACGCCTCCATCATACACATTAACTCCATGTGTTGAATTTCCTTCTGAATGAGATTTACGAAGGTCAATAATAGTATTTACTGGATCTAAACCTGCATTTTCAGCGAGGGTTCGAGGTATTACTTCTAGAGCACCTGCGAACGCTTCTATCGCCATTTGCTCTCTACCACCAATCCCATCTGCATAGGATCTGAGATCACGACTTATTGCAGCAAGTACTGAGCCTCCTCCTGTGAGAACGGCTCCGTCTTCATGAGCAACTGCCACAACTCCAACTGCATCGTCAAAGGCACGGCGTATCTCATCAACAACATGTTCAGTACCACCTCTAAGAAGTACACTAACACTCTTGGCTTCAGGACAGCCAGTGATGAAAACCATGTCTGAATCGCCAATTTTCCTTTCTTCAACCTTGGCTGCATGTCCTAGATCACTTGCAGATAAATCGTCGACATTAGTCACTATATTACCACCAGTTGCTTTAGAAAGTGCTTCCATGTCACTCTTCTTTGCTCGACGTATTGCAAAAATACCTAATTTAGCCATATAATGCTGAGCAAGATCATCGATCCCCTTTTGGCATATTACTACATTTGAACCTTCATTATGGATTTTGTCAACTAACCCCTTAAGGTAAGATTCCTCTTCATCTAGAAACTGTGCTAACATGTTTGGATCGGTAATTTGAATCTTAGCATCTACTTCTGTTTTCTTAACCTCAATTGGTGAATTAATTAGTGCTATCTTTGCATCAGAAAGAGATCTTGGCATACCTGAGTGGACTCTCTCCTTGTCTAAAATTATACCATCTACAAGAGTGCTGTCTTTGATTGAACCACCTTGCTTCTTCTCTATCTTGATATCATCTAGATCAACTACTACTTCATCATCGGATTCTTGAGCCACTGCAAGAACTGCGCTGACACTTATTTTAGCTAGAAACTCCTTTACTGCACCAGCACTCTTGCCAGTAAGTGCAGTCTTAGCAACTTCTTCAAGCATAGATTCATCGACATCAATTGCATGAGAATCAATTAGTGCAGTTGCTTTATCGGATGCTAGGCGGAATCCTTCACAGATTACAGTTGGGTGCACATTTTGCTCAACAAGATCCTCACTCCTCTTGAGAAGTTCACCAGCAATAACAACCGCACTTGTAGTTCCATCAAAGCAATGCTGTTCCTGGGTTTTAGCGATTTCAATAATCATCTTGGCAGCAGGATGTTCAATATCCATCTCTTTAAGAATTGTAGCCCCATCATTAGTGATTACGACATCTCCCATTGAGTCGACTAGCATCTTGTCCATTCCTTTGGGGCCAAGTGTACTACGAACTGCATCAGCGACTGCCTTTGCAGCTGCGATATTGTTACTCTGTGCTGTCTTACCACTAGTTCTAGTTGTACCTTCCTTTAGTATGAAGATTGGTTGCTGGCCATTGTACATTGTAAGTCACTCCATTTTACGGCAGCCCGCCGACCCAAGAGGGGGTCATAAGGCCTCGCACAACAAAATGCTATTAGAAATACAATAAAATCTGACTATTTTTCTCAATTGCCTTTATTTTCATCAAGCCATTTCTGTCCATAATAAGCCCACTGATCTACAGTCCACCCCTCAGGTAAGCCTTCTTCAGGGATTGGAGGAACTCCGGGTGGCAATATTGTTTGGTCGGTTCCTATATCAGAAGACTCAATCGTTTCTTCTGAATTAGACTCCTCGGATTCTGGAAGAGGAGGAGGGGGCATGTCTGCAGCAGGGTTCTCAAATATTTCTTGTGTACCACCATACATAGAATTGGCAACCTCATCTGAAGATGGCAGTTCTGGAGCCGAGGGTAGATTAGTATCAATCCCTATATTTGTAAAACTAGTTGAATAATCTTCTATGCTTGAATATTCTTCAAGAGGGGCACGGGCGTCTTTTATAACTCTGAGAGTGATTATTGATACAAATACTATAGCTACTAATCCCGCGATTAAAAATACAACATTAGCAAGTAGGACTGCAATGAAACTTGTATCTGGACCTTCATCTACTTGAATGGTCTTGATAAGTTGAATTTTAGCAGGAGTAGACACCTTATCAATATCTGAATCAACTGAAAGAATCACGTTAAATTCAATAACATTTTCAGCCAAATTATCAAGATTCTCCTGAGTAATATCAACTTCGACAATTATTGTTCTAGAGGAGCCTGGTCCAAGAATGAAATCTCTATCATCTCTATCTACACGTACATCTAGTACATTAAAGAAAAGATCTGGTTCTGAAGTACGATCCACATCAGCACGCATTAATTGCTCTGAATCAGGATGTAAATTTTGCACTTCAAATGATACTTCATAGGTTCCTCTTTCATCCACTACTATAGTAGATAATGGTGGTGTTACAAGTAGCCAACCAACTCGTCCGACTTTGAATATGGCTTCTCCATCGCTTACATAATCAGACCCTTGACTGTCGGCAAAAAGAGTAACCAAACGATCTCCATCTGCATCTATTCCGAAAGCATAACTTACTGTGATATTGAATGAGGAACCCGGATCAATCCAAGGAGTCTTACCATTCTGTAAACCTTCTGCGAAAACAGATACATCAGTATGGCTTGTTTCAAAAGAAATTGAATACTTATCCGGCATATTGCCGATATTCCAAACCTCCCATCTTAGTGTTCTGGGATCATCGCCACCACGATAGACTTCTTCAGTTAAATCAAGACTAGGGACCGATACAAGATAAGTTTCGGGTACTGTGAGTAGAATTTGTATACTTCTCTGATAAGATGGATCTATCTGACTTGTAGCGTGGACCCATATCTGATAAGTCTCGTTCTCAATCCCATAGTCCATTGGGAATAAAAGAAGAACACTGGTATCACCGCCAAATGGATCTATCCCAAGAGTCATCTCAGCATTAAGTGAGAGGCCTAGTTTCCAATCCGCAGATAAAGAAAGATCGAAGGCCTCCTCTGCATTGCCATCATTGACCATTTGGATTTCAATCCAACGTAATGCACCATCAGCAGAAGCCATCATTTCACGGACTTCTGGAATTAACTTAAGATCATGATCTACAGGAACTTCAACATGAACTGTCCATTCCGTTTGGAAATTTGCTGGAGCCCTTCCATTTGCAAGTAGAGTTATTGCATAAAGTCCAGGATTTAATTCGGAAGGCACCGTTAACTCGGCATTAAGTTCAATTTTTTCGCCAATATCCATCCTAGCACTTGTAATTTCAACGCCAGATTCATTGAACCACTTCAAGTTAGATGGGTTCCATCTATTATCTGCAAAAGTGGCACCAAGGTTCCAATTAGCAATCTGATTACCCGTATTTTTCAGGGTCATAGTGACATTTCCTTTTTCTCCAGGCAATAGAGTTGCTGCTGGATTATCAAGAGTTTTTTGAGTCAAATAAGCAGAATACGAGGCAGTTACATCAACAGGTAGATTCATCGTATGTTTAGTGGTATTTGTTATGCCGTCGCCTATGTGAACATACCAATCAACTTCCTGAACAGTAGCTCCATCAGGAATTGTCAAATTCCACCATACATCCATGTGAGTAAGGGCTTTTATGGTCTTTGAATTCACACTATTGTCATGATCAGATGGGTGATTGGAGTCAGTTCTGATAGGATTATCCCACATCCAAGTTTGATTAGATACCTCTGCATATAATCGAAGTGTTATGTCAATGTATCCATTGTTAACCACCTTACAGTAAAGTGAGGGGGGGCGCGGATCTGCTGGTATCACAATATATGCGTTAGGAAGAGGATCATCACATTCAACATCTATAGTATACTCAGGGACCCTCTCAATTCCAAAGAGTATGAATCCATCTAGATGTATACCCTGACTAGCAAATGAACTATCTGAATCAAAACGGAATGCTACCGTGTAGTCTCCATTTGGATGCACATCAGTCATATTCCATACTAGTTGAGTCCAATTTGCATATTCTGTAGAAAGTTGTTGGGCGCTATAATTGTAAAATTCTTCATTGCCTGCATTTGCTTCTATTCTAATAGAGTCTCCACTTGCCATTTCGCCCCAAGCATGAGTTGTTGCTTGTAAAGAAATATAATCATAACCTCTAATTCGTAATTTACAGAAGTTATTTGCATATATTTGAGAAACTTGTTGATCCCATGTACCATATCCAAAACCATGTCCAGGATCATTACAGTCATCGAATGGTGTCAACCAACCCCACCAAAGGCGATCCATCCTATTGCTAGCATAATCTGCACCTGGCCGCGATACACGCCAATGGCGTTCACCAATTGATGAAGATACATTGTCCATTCTCCAATGTCCATAGTAATCGGGGTAGTCAGAAATAGTGCCGTCAGAATCATACCCTGCTGAAACCCAAGTAGGGTTACCATAACTCAATTGATTTGGACAATCCACAGTATTATCTTGATCGACGTCGCCACAAATACCATTTTCCATTGGATCATTCCAAAGAGCTACTGGCATTAGACGATCCAATTCATCATTTCCATGATTGCTATCTGCAAGTCCACCATCTATGGCACCGCGTAGAATAATCCCACCAACAAGATAACCATTTTCATCGAGGTGGCTATGTGCAGAATTAGGAGTCCAATAAAATTCAGCCCGGTATGATTGCAAACCAGACAGAGTCATATTGACGGACCACTGGGTGAGCATGAATCCAATTGGGTGCCAGATTTGTAAACTACCTGTTGCAGATGAGGGTTGGCTAGAAGTTCCGGCCTGAGTGAAAGTTACATTAATCTGGATTAATTCATCCCTTAGTACATATTCTACTATGCTGCCGTCTGGATTTGACCATTCAAGAGCATCTAAAGAGCCGTTTCCAATCTCAATGTCAGACACTTCAAAGTCAATTAGTGCTCGAGGTGAAGCAGATATGATTTGGCCTTCATCTTCAAGAGAATGATTGAATACCAATGGTGAAAGACTGGTTAGCAGCAGTATAGTAAATACACTCAAGTGTGACATAGTGCGCATGGATAACGAGCACTTGGGCATTCGATGTGTGTATCAAGGTTCTCTAATAGCGTGCGCCGCCCTTCGGGCGGTTAATTCAACTAATGTGGTATTTAGACAAGGTGTATATTAACCTCAACGAATTGCTGAACAATCTATGAAGGGCTTATGTTCAGTACTATCCGCCAGACCGTTATGAGTAGGCGTAGGGGACAACTTTTCCCAAGATTAGTCCTAATCATTATTGTTCTTGGACAAGTCACAGTTGCACCAATAATAGGTTTTTCATTGACCTACCTCCTCAGAATTGAGAAAGTAGATGATAGGCTATCATTTAATCTCAATTTAGAATCATTAGAGTGGATTGTTATTGCAGGACTGATATATGGATTTCTGTCTCTAATGTTAGCACTGATAGCCGGTGGTTACCGCCCCACTAGCATAGCAAATCGAGGTGGATGGTTAACTGTACTTGGACTTCGACGTTCTATAAACTCAACAGAAATTGCTGACAACGCCCGTTTAAATTTACATAGAAGCCCATATGGGAAAATGGCTAGATTAGTCAATAGTACTCGTGAAGATTATGACATCCTTTCAATACATGGAGGTCTGCAAATTCTTGCGGTTCCTGTTCAAGTTGCATTAATCGCAATACCATTGGCAATTATGGAAGGAATACCCTCTGATTACATTGAACCAGGTAGGGCTTTCCAATTAGGTATGATTGGTTACTTCGTAGCCTTATGGTTTGGTTTGAGAATGCAGCCTCTATATTCAAAACCATTTATTGGGATCGCTGCTATGTTTAGAAAAATACTTTCTCGTATCTCAAAATTCTCTTGGATTTTGCCAATTATTATTTTCTGGTTCTGTGCACGTTTGAGTCTCGAATTGGGGCTAAAATGGTTACAAGTAGACTATACTGTATGGCACAATGTACAACTTGAAGCAGTCCTTCTAAAAACAATAATGCCAGAGCAATCTATACCCGATGGAGCGATTATAGATTTCCTAGTTGCTATGTCTGTTCTCCCGGTAGCCGTGTTCACTACGATCTCAGTTTTGGGGGGTACTCATGACATGCCCGACTGGATGAGAGATCAAGAAGAAAAAGTTGAGAATCTTAAACATGCTCAACTTGAGGAAAATGTATCTTCTGAGAAATCTAAAGAAAGTGATTCAATGTGGAATTTCACCCCGTGGAAAAAATCTACAGAAGACAATTCTGTTGGTGATCAACTCTCTGAATCAAGAAAAATGGAAAAAGGAAATCAAAGTGAAGAAGAAAGAAGTAGAATGATTGATCTACCTTTCAATTTATTTGATGATTAGATCCCTTTATTCTAGAGGGAATAAATCATCAACACCTACTGATAATAGATGCCAACCAGTAGCTAAGAATATTCCGAAGAGAAAGGGTTCTGGCCCCAGTAGATATAGACCGACTGCTACTAATAAAATTACTAAGAAACTAAATTTTACTTCAATTCTTTTCGACGCCATTGAGGCCAAAAATAGACAAATGACGAAGGATAAAGCATCAAAAAAAGGAGACATGTAAATTATTCCTGAGCAATATTTTTCCAGAACTCATTGATTGTAGAAGGGTTGCGAATTACAATCTGCGCTGTGTATAATAAATAACATGCTAAGGGTAAATATAGCCCAAGAATAATTGGATGAGGGCCAATTGTAAATAGTGGAATTGAATAAGCAATCAAAGGCGCCATTAACCATAATAGACCCTTATTCTTTGCAGAAATCATTACAGGGAATCCTAAGATGGCACCAGCAATAAATAGGATAATTTCCATTGCCTCAATACCCATTTCAATCTCCTCTCAACTCTGCAAGAACCTTCTCTACTCGATCCATTCCACGAGAAATTGAATCTCTGCCAATAGTGTAGGCGAATCTAAGATGCCCCTCTCCTGCGTCACCAAATGCAGACCCCGGACTGCAAAGAACCCCCCCCTCAAGTAATGCCAAAGCGATTTCTTCACTATTCATACCGGGAACCTCAACCTTGGGAAATACATAGAATGCACCTGTAGGTACATGACAAGAAACCCCAGGTATAGAATTCAATCTCTCACATATCAAGTCCCTTCTAGCCTTAAATTCCTGACACATCTGAGCAGGATAATCAGGGGCATTTTCCATTGCCTCAAGTACAGCATATTGCATCGCATCATTACTACAAGCAGTCACATAGTACTGCATCTTAGTTATGTGACCCATCGCTTCTTTGTTTTCAGAAAGAACATATCCTATTCTCCAACCAGTCATAGCGAAAGTTTTGGAGAATGAATTAATCATTATCACTTTGTCATATCCAGCACCAACAAACGATACATGTTCTGAATCGTAGACAATCCGATCATAAACTTCATCAGTAATTATCCATAAGTCATTTTTCCTAGCGAAATCAATTAACTCGTCTCTTTCTTTAGGAGTAACATTACCACCAGTGGGATTACTGGGGAAATTATACAGAACCGCCACAGTGCGGTCAGATAATCTCTCTTCAAGGTCTGCTATATCTGGCACAAAACCATTCTCGAATTTACAGGGATAATTGATTGGTTTACCACCACAAATTACCACATCAGTAGGATAAAGTGGAAAATATGGTTCAGGGAGTAGTACTTCATCATCAGGATTGACTATTGCGAGAAATATGTCAAGAAGTGCATTTGTCCCACTCATTGTCATACAAACATTTGATTCGTCTATTTCAGGTAACAAATGATGCCAACTCTCAGCGATTTTTTTCCTCAACGGAGGGAGTCCAGCGGTAGTGGTATACTTATTCCTACCATCTTCCATAGCACGAGTAAATGCCTTGATTGCCACTTCTGGTGGTTGGAAGTCTGGTTCTCCTAATCCAAACTGTACAGCATCGTCTCCTGCCATGTCAAACATTCTACGAACACCCGTAGGACGAATGCTATTGGCTCGGTCTGAGAATCGCACCACGACCTACGGACAAACGACTAAGCATTTGAAGGCACACCTCTGAATCCTTCGGATTCATAATTATTCAATAGAATTAATATATTTAATTTAATCAATGATTTCAGCCTCAATAATCTCTTCAATTACATCATGCGAGTGGAATCGGATGAAAACTAGGTATGAAACCAATGTAAATGTAGATATAGCGACTATTCCAATTGCAATTGGAGGGATTGAAAAGGCATTGTCTTCAGAACCTGTCCCTGAAATTTCAAAGAATACCGGGAGAGAATGCATTGAACCAGATACTGCGTGAACTTCTATAACATGTTCACCAATTGTTAACTTATTTTGATCTAAGATTATATGCCAATTGAATGGGGTAAGAGCACCTATTTCTCCTGGTTCGATAGAATAAGTAGCCTGGATCCAATCTCCATCATCAATCCTAAACTCGACCTTGTCAACACTACCTGATTGACTCCATGCATGCCCTGTTATGTTGACTACTTTGTCAACTGACATGTTGAGGCTATGGCTCTGTAATGTTGGATCTATTAATGGAGTCTGTCCACTATCTCTAAGAAAAATAGCTAACTCTACCGCGGCAAGCGCATCAACCATC
>CESM01052616.1_pt1 | contig 28326 bp, 37 predicted proteins | sample 361421 | NCBI WGS metagenome assembly CESM01 (sample SAMEA2622219, study PRJEB7988) | marine metagenome | isolation source: saline water (ENVO:00002010), including | reverse complement strand
GCAAGAGATAAACAAAGATAGTAAATTACCACAAGCACTAAAACCCGCCTTTATAATCGCATTACAAGAATTTAGTAAACTCGGAATCAAGGGTGTATTACAGGGTGACTTAATGTTCACTTCTGGTTCACTTGAGTCCGAGACCATTGATGGTGAAAGATACACCACATTCCAACCAAATACAATAGTCTATGCTGTTCCTAAAATGTCAGAACTGGAACAGAAAATCAAAGCGGCTAAAATTGGTGTGGTATGGCACACTACATATACTGGTAACACACTAGAGAGTATGAAGGCATCTTTTGGTGTAAACATTAGTGGTCTCAGAAAATCAAAAAATGTCTGGATGGATGATGCTAGTTATAGAGATACTAGTGGAACTTCTACATTCACAAAAGCAGAAACCGCCGCTGTAACCACGAAGTTGGCTAACTGTGGTAGGATATTTCAGAAAATAAATTCAGCACAATTAAGCAGTTTCTTAAAATTTCAAGCTGGGTTTACGGGCAAAATGGTTGGCGCCAACATCAAAACATATAACAATTCAAAAGTAAAAGTTGGTGCGAAGATATCAAATGTCGCTGGACATGTGTCTGGATATGCAAAATGGGTAGAAGACAAATTTGATTCAGAGATAAATAAGTTAAAGACGGAGAAATCTAAAAGTCAACTAGAAAAAAGAAAGACTGAAACTCTAAGAGAACTATCTAAGTATAGTGTTCTTCTTACAAATGTCATCAATTTTCAGAACTCTATGGTAGAGGCGAAAATGATAATCGTTAGTAAATTAAATAGAGTAAAACAGTTAATGGATACCTTTGTTAGAACCAAACAGGGATTTAAAGTTACAAATCCAGAAGGATATGTTGCTATAGATAGGGTTTCTGGTAACGCGGTCAAACTAGTAGACAGAATGGAATTCAGTTATAATAATTTTACAGCAATTAAGGCGTGGGATAGATGAAAACATTAGTATATGCATTTGGTAGGATGAACCCACCCACGGCGGGACACGGAAAACTTATCCAGAAAGTAAAACAACTTGCTCAAAGAGAAAGAGCAGACCATCTTATTGTAGTCAGTCACAGTCAAGATAAAATTAAAAACCCACTGACACCACAAAGAAAGGTTGCACATCTCAAAAAGATGTTTCCACAAACAAAATTTAAAGCATCTGATAGAGTCAACCCGAATTTTATCAAACAACTTGGATTACTTACAGGTAAATATGATAAAGTTATCATGGTTGCTGGTTCAGATAGGGTTCAAGAATTCCAAAGAATATTGGACAGGTACAACGGTAAAGATTTTAAATTTGATGAAATAGATGTTATCTCTGCTGGTGCAAGAGACCCAGACGCGGAAGGCGTAACTGGTATAAGTGCTAGTAAAATGAGACTATTTGTCAAGAACAATGATTTTAACTCCTTCAAACGAGGACTGCCCGCTGGATATAGTGGGTCTCAAGCTTTGTTTAATGATGTGAAGAAGGGAATGGAGTTGAAAGAAGGAAACTACAACACTTTTTCACAGTTTTTAAGAGGATAACTTATGTCAAAATATTTAAAGGGTTTATTACCCACAACAGGATTGGAGTTCGACCCTAGTTCGGCACCTCATGGATACGCAGACGAAACTTCTAGTGGGGATGCTGCTTTACCAGATATTGATTTTCCAAATGGGAAATGGGGAATGTTTGGATTAAAATCAAGTGGGCCTGGCATCAGTGAACCAACTGATTTACCAGATGAATACTATGAAGAAGTCGCTGAAAGAGAAGAACTTCTCGAACAACTAAAAGAGGATGAGGGAGTAAAATATGAAGTCTATCTTGACCATCTTGGGTACGCCACCTGTGGTATCGGTCACCTCATTAAACCAGAAGATGCCGAAGCGAAACTCGACATTGGAGATGAAGTCTCAGAAGAAAGAGTCATCGAACTCTTCAAACAAGATATCGGAATTGCCTGCCGAGACGCCGTTAATCTATACGGCTGGTCTGGATTTTGTGAATGGCCCGAGGAAGTCCAAAATATCCTTATTAATATGATTTTTAATTTGGGTATGACTAGACTCAGCAAGTTTAAAAACATGCATAGGGCATTAGAACAACAGAACTGGAAACAAGCAGCTATCGAAGGACGCGATAGTAAATGGCACAAACAAGTTACTAACAGGGCAGAAAGATTGATGTCCAAACTAGAAACAATTCCAAACATTGTCCGTCAATCGGGCCCGATTGGAATTGTTGGTTAATTAAAGGAAAGGAGACCCAAATGTTGCAAGTCATTTTAGACCTTGCGGTTACCTTCTGGATGTGGACTATTCTAATCGCCATCATCCTAGTAGGCTGGATTATTGATAGATTAGATATGAGACAAAAAACGAATTTGACATTTACCATGAAGGAAATGCCACAATTAAGACCGATTGTCATAGAGACAAAAGGAAAAGGTTTTTGGAAATCAATGTTACATTGGTTTTTATCAACTAGAAATTGGGAAGTTACCAAAGACTGGCACTATACAATAGATGATATTGAGTATGTGATTCCAAAAGGATTCCAGTTTGATGGTGCTAGTATACCTAAATTTTTAAGAACTTTTTTCTCGCCAGTAGGCATTATGTTAGTCGGTGGGTTGGTTCATGATTATGGATATAAGTATGAAACCTTATTACTAAAAGGTAAAAAGGATACTATCGGAACCAAAAATCAAAAATTTATGGATGAGGTTTTCAAAGATATTAATATCAATGTAAATGGGTTTTATCTATTCAATATACTCTCTTATTGGTCATTGCGACTGGCAGGGTTTATTGCGTGGAACGGACACAGAAAAAGAAATCTCTCCCCAGTATAATATCAAGGAGTGAAAATGAATGAGAAGATTCTCATAGAACATTATTCAAAGAAACTTGCAGAACTAAACGAATTATTGGATAGTGGTATGTTAAGTTTCTCGGAGTATGATGAATTAGTGAAAGATTTTAGAGATGTAAGGGCAATTGAGTCCGATATTGAGGATATTAAGTTAAAAGTATTCGCTGGTGCGGTGGTATCTAGCCTCTCGCCCCAAATTAAATCTTTATAAATAGTCATACTATGGAAAAGACTTTTGCAGACTTTGTAGATATACCAGAGCTTGAAGAAGGTGTCAATGACCCTGCTATCTTCAAAGCAGTTTTCCTTGCCGGCGGGCCTGGGTCTGGTAAGTCTTTCATGGTTGGACAAACAGGTCTAACTGGATTGGGTTTCAAGATAGTCAACTCTGACACGGCATTTGAGATGGCCATCAAAAAAGAATTCTCAGATAAAATATCACCCATGTCTCCCGAAAATATTTTTTCACTCAAAGGTCAATCTCTCAGAGACCGCGCTAAATTTACAACACAAAAAAGAAAAGATGGATATCTTGCTGGTAGACTTGGATTAGTTATTGACGGTACTGGTAGAGAGTACGACAAAATATCAAAACAAAAAGCAGAACTAGAAAAACTGGGATATGAAACTGCCATGATAATGGTAAATACATCCCTACAAACTGCTGTTGGCAGAGACCAAGCAAGAGACAGGACATTGGGTAAGGCCGCTATCACTCCAATGTGGAAAGCAGTTCAACAAAACATTGGTAAATTTTCAAACCTTTTTAAACAGAATTTTTATATTGTAGATAATTCAGATGGTGCCGACTTTAAAAAGGGTGCGTTGTCTGTATATAGAAGTCTTATGTCTTGGTCAAAGAGACCACCACAAGACAGACGGGCGAAGGCATGGATTAAAGACCAGAAACAACAACGCAATATTAAAGAGGAATTACCACCACATTTAAAAAGACATTTCGATAAGAAAGGAAATGTAATCAAGGGTACATGGAAGGATGGTAAGTGGAGTCCAGATAAGAAACAACCAAAAATCAAGACCACTATCAAGGATGTGACACCAAAAGGATATGGCCCAACCGAAGATATCAAGAACATGGATATGGGTGATGTCATCAAAGATTTTTACAAGAGTGATGCACCTCAGTTCAAAGGCAAATCCAAGAAGAAACGCAGAGAGATGGCGATTGCCGCTAAACTTTCCACTGAAGGAGTTTTTGACAGGGATTCCAAATCAAACTCTTTCAACAGAACTAAGTCTAAAACCACAAAAGTAAAATTGGGTACTAAGGGTGGTAAACCAGTATACGGAAAATCTACTGCACCACAAGGATTCCCAAAACTATCTAGTGAAGAAAGAGCTCAAATGGCAATGGAAGATTTACGCAAGTGGTTTGGTAAAGGCCCAAAAGGTGATTGGGTTCGCGTAGGTACAGACGGTGAAATTAAAGGAGATTGTGCAAGAGAGCCTGGCGAAGGTAAACCAAAGTGTATGCCTCGTTCAAAAGCTCACAGTATGTCTAAAGATGACAGAGCAACATCTGCCAGAAGAAAACGCAGAAAAGACCCAGTTGCAGACAGAAAGGGTAAAGGTGGAAAACCAGTTATGGTTAAAACCGATGTCAAAGAAGATGTCCAAATTAGTAGGTACGAATGGGGTAGACCAGATGGTACTGCTTATATGAAAGCATTAACGCCTGGCGAGCCTGGAAAAACTACTAAAAAGAACAGGTCTAATGGAAATAAGAAACATTACAAAGCAGTAATGGAAGCAGGAGATACAGAAGAATTAAAATCAATAGCATCTGCAACCCATGACCAAATGCACAAAGATGTAGATGGGACTCAAGATGACTTTGAGGGAATTATCACTCTTGATACCATTGATAACGATTGGACTGCAATATTCACGGAACCAGAAATAGAAGCACTTGAACACGAAGTTGATGAATTATCTTTTGAAGATATGATGGGTCTGGGAATGTATGACGAAGACGAATTAGAAGATTTTGAGGCATTTGACCAAGATATAGACTGGCACGATGAAGTACAAATAACTGAAGTTCTATCCATTCAAGGTAGAATGAAAAGACGATTCGCTGCTAGAAGAAACAGACAAAAACTCAAAGTTGCTCGTATGAGAGCCGCGAGGAGGGCAGCTGACCCAACTAGATTGAAGAGGCGTGCTACTCGTGGTGCAAGAAATATGTTGAAGAACAGGATTGCGAGAGGTAGGGATTTAAGTGCATTGCCACCTGCTGAGAAGGCTCGTATTGAAGGTATGGTTATGAGATTTTCTGGATTAGTATCTAGGATTGCTCAGAGAATGATACCTATTGTTCGTAAGAACGAAATGAAAAGATTGAAATCTGGTTCAAGACAGAAATCCCAGAAGGCGAAGAAGTATAATCCAAAGAAAGCATTGGCTTCTGCTTCAAAACAGAAGGGTAAAAAGTTTAAGGCAAGTAAAAAAACATTTGCTAAACCAAAATTAGCAAGTAAACCAAAGGCGGCGAAGAAAACGAAATGATTACATTCAAACAACTATTAGAAAAAAATGTACCGACCAATCCAAAGTTATGGTCTAAATTTAAATCACAAGCAAAATCAAAGTTTGATGTCTATCCTTCAGCATATGCGAATGGATGGGCTGCTAAACAGTACAAGAAAGCTGGTGGTGGATGGAAGACTGTATCTGAATCTTTATCTGAAGAGACTGGCGAAGAAATCACTATTATTACAGAAGAAGGTGAAAAGAAAAAAGTCAAATTAGGTAAAGTCCAGAGAGGTGGTAGTAAGAAATTTTATGTACATGTCAAGAACGATAAAGGCAATGTTGTCAAAGTATCGTTTGGAGACCCAAATATGGAAATCAAACGAGATGACCCAGAACGCAGAAAGTCATTTCGTGCAAGGCACAATTGTGACAATCCAGGCCCTCGCTGGAAAGCAAGATACTGGAGTTGTAAGCAATGGAGGGCCGGTTCCAAAGTAGAGGATTAGTATGATTGAGTGGTTAAAGCGGTTACTTTACGAAGAGTGGGAGATAACAATTTTCTATCCCGCTGAGACAAGAGTATTAGCAGATGGAACCAGAGTCGAAAGTTTGAAACCAAAAACATATAGGGCGAAAGCTTTAAAAAAGATATCGGAAAAACATTTTAAGTTCGTTGATACTGAAGGTGTATTGCACGAAATTAGAGTGGTAAGTCCTGTAGGATATGATATCAAGAAGGTTTACTAATATTATGTTCCTGTGATTGGAATCCCTAGCACTTGAACTTTATAAATAATACCTATAAACAAATTTATATTGGAGACACCAAATGTCCAGCAGATTAGACAGAATAATTAGGGAAGTTCTTGAAGGCGGAGAAAGTACCCTATTAGAAGCGGATATGTCAAGAAGACTTGATATGCTCGTAAGACAGGGATTAATGCCTGCATCACAATTACCCATTTTAAAACGCGGTTTAGAGAAATTCAATCAAGGTAAAGTGCCTGCGCCGAATGAAAGAAACGCGGTCAACACACTATTGAACGGTATGATGTTCATCGTACTAGGTGACGATACTGTATTCAATAGAGCAAGAACCTCTGTACAACAGAAGAAATATCAAACAGAAGAAGAGAAAAAAGATTACGATTCTGATAAAGAACACACTATGGATCCTACTAGTCATGTCAAGAAAGAGGGTGAGAAGTTCTGCGTATATGATATGAAAGGTAAGAAAGTTGCTAGTTTTGAGACAAAAGACGAAGCAGATGCATATGCTAAAAAGAATCACGATGACCTCATGAACGAAGAACTAGAAGAAAACAGAGCAGCTTTCTCAGGCGCTGCTGACAGAAATAGACTTCTAAAAAAATTACAAAAAACTGGTAAGGTCGCTGATGAAATTGGTGAACCAAAAAAACGAGCGGCCGCCAAAAAAGAACTTCCTAAAATAATGAAACAGTTGGACACAGGAATTAGGGAAGAAGAACAACTAGACGAGTACGGTGCAATGTCAAGTGATAAGGCATCACATAATACTGGTGGATTCAGAATTTCAAATAAAGACGCAGCTGCTGCTAAAGAAAGAGCAAAGAAAAAGAGTGCAGAGAAACGCGACAAGTTATCAAATATAATCAAAAAGAACACCATTCAGAAAGGGCCTATGAAAGGTTACATGACGGATGAAGTTAATCAAGGGGAAGAAAAAATGGATATTGATTGGACAAAAAATCCTTTCGCTCAAGCAAAAGCCATAGAGGAAGGTAAATTTAAGGATATGGCTACTAGGGCATCCGAAGACGAAAGACTCAAGGCAGAGAAAAAAGCTAAAAGACTTTCTGATAAGAAGGGTAGAGAAGAAAAAGAAACTGACCCAGGCTTGAAGACGGAAGGTGTTGCTAAGAATACTCTTGATATCTATCAGGCTGCTAAAGACTCGAAAGATAAAAAATCTCTCAAGTCTATGGAAAAACAGATGGACAAGGCAGTTGATAAAGCAAACGCTAAACTCAAGGAAGAACTAGAAGGACTACCAGAGTTAGATGCAATGGACTATGAGATGTGGGAAGCATATCAGTCCCCTACAAAGAACAACTACACCGACAAGGAACTTAGACAGGCGAAAGGTATCGCATTTGATAAGAGATACAAAGGCGGTAACATGACAGGTGCTGCTAAGGCAATGGAGAAAATCAAGAAAGGTTTATCCGACCATCCTGTTGCTTCTAAAGCATTAAGAAAAGCAAACGAAGAGAACATGAAAGATGAGTGGTTGGACTTGTTTGATGGTGTAGAAGATTTCAATGAAATTATGGAGATGTCTTACAAAGAGAAGTTTACTTCTATGTTGAAGAAGACAGGTAAATCTCTTGCTGGTATGTCACCAGAAGAGAAGAAGAAATTCTTTAACAAAGTAGATGGCGCCCACGATGCAGTAAACGAGAACAAAGCATTTAGAGATGCTGCTAGGGATTACTCAAAAGATGATAAAAGAGGTATGGCACCCTTAAAGAAGGATGCACCTAAAGTATCAGACGCGAAGAACGCCAAAGAAATCGAACATATCGTTCCTCAAATGAGGAAAGCTATTTCAGTAGGTAAGAAAGTACAATTCAAAGATGGTAAACATCACACAGTTTCCAAGGCACACGCCGCTAAATTCTTGAATAAATACATGAGTGGCAAACCTGCTGATAAAGAAAAAATGCAATCGCATGCCCACGCAAGTCATAAGAACTTTATGGATCATGCAAAATAGTTTTAATAACCAAAAACACATAGGAGAGAAAAAATGAGTGGATGGGGAGCAACTGATTCAGACGAATCAAAACCAAAGTGGTTAACAGCAGACCAAAAAGAAGATGTCTTTGCTAACTCTAGTGGTTGGGTTGTAAAAGCTGGGTCAACTATGACAGGAAATGGCAATACAAGTGCCACTCCAGAAGTTTTAGTTGCACTTGGTTCACTTGCGACTTCACTAGGACAAGCAACTATTGATGCTGTAGATTTTGTAAGCACAGCGTTTGATGTTTCAGACGGAGGCGTAATTTCAGCTGAAGTCAGTTACAACGAACAAGTAACCGTAGCAACAGCATTCCCGCTGTTAGTTTTAACAAACAACCAAGCGGGTGGTGGTTCAGCAGCTAGTGTTACACTAACAATGGATGGAACTTTACCAGTAACTTCTGATAAACTTACATTTAGTGTTACAATAGGTGCTGGTGGTTCAACAATTGTTGCAGACGATGTACTTTCAATTGGAGCACAATCACTTAACCTCAATGGCGGTACAATAGTTGACACAATCGGTGGTGGAAATGCAGAAAGAGCAATCACAGCTGCACAGGGAACTGCTGGTGGAACACTAACCGCAACTGCATAAGGAGATAAAGCATGTGTAAATGTTGCAAGTGTTGTACATGTACATGCCCAGAGTGTAACTAATGGCTGATAGTAAACTTTCAGAATTAACGGCAGCTACATCTGTAGCTGCCGCTGACACCTTTTATCTAGTACAAAGTTCTACTAGTAAAGGTGTGACAGCTGCAAATCTATTCGCTGATGTGGCGACACCTGTATCTTTTTCAGATAAGGTATCAATCGCGGATGTGGATACAGTAACAGGGCCAGGCGCAGTCTCAGTCGCAACGAATGTGACTAGATTGACAAACCCAGGCACAGGTGGTACACTAACCATTGGTGCTGGTACAGAAGGTCAATTGAAAATTATTGTTATGGATGGCAATTCTAGTGCGGTAACACTGACACTAGATGATTCAGACTTGGGTCACGACACCATTACATTCAATAATGCTGGTGATACGGCAACCCTCATATATACTAATAGTAAATGGTGGATGATAGGGGGAACTGCTACAGTTGCCAATTAGATAATAAAAAGATTTTATGAATGATTGAATTGAATGAAGAGAACTATTTAGTATACGCATTGAAGAATTATAATAGTCCAGAGTGTTCTGGAATGGATGATTTTGAAGAAGATATCAAGCGTTTTAAATACCTAAAAAGGTTATTTCGTAGGTACGAAAGAACAGAGGTTTTAAACGACAGACTTATTTTAAATCATCTTATAGTATTATACAATGTTTTCGACAAGGCGGCGACACCCTTGCTGTTCTATAAAATAGACAAAGAACATTGGCCTATACTAAAAACTTTTCTGGTATTCTTGAATAGGATGCCAATGGAACAGATAATCACTGGTGGTGTTAGGGGAGATGATATCCAACTAGACATGAAAGTGATTAATATTTTAAGGAAAATTTAATGTCCAGAGTTGTAGACAGTTTAATCGCATATAGGATACTTAGGATGTTCTCACAACCTATTAAGAAACATCCAGCGTATCTCATGGGAATTGTCGATGCAGACGGTAACAAGATAAAAGAACCATCTGGTTCTCAAGAATTGGATGCATATACTTTACTGGACAAACTCGCTTTTAAAATTAAGCGAGCGTTAATGAAGTCTCCAGATAGAACCTCTAAAAGACTTCTTACATTTGCTGCCGCTATTGCTCTTCTACGCGAAAATAAAAATGTAGAAGATATGGAAGATGGTGAGTTTGAGGCATTGATTGATTTGTATTCAGAAGATGAAGATGTAATCAAAGAATCAAAAATGTTAGAAATGGGTAGAACACCTTTCACCTATTTCGCCTTGGATGAAGAGATTGCAAATGTAGCAGGCCCGATGGGTGGTGGTGCAATTGCTGGTATAGGAACAGGCCCACAAGGAGAACCCGGCCGAAACCCTAGTCTCATGCCTCTTCAAAGAAGGAAGAAAAAGAGGCAATCTAATGGCAAACGGTAGTATCGAAACGAAAATCGCAGTTATGGAACAAGACCTCAAACAAATGACAGGTTTGTTTGATAGACTAGACATTTCCATAGAAAAAATCACTGAACTAAATATTAGTATAAAGGAAGTTTTAGCTGTGCATGAACAACGAATTACCGCAACGGAGGTTGACATAGAAAGAACATACGATACTTTTGAGGAGAAGTACGAACAACTACACTCTCGTATATCAACAGTAAACCGAGAGATATCTAAAGAACTAAAAGACAATACTAATTCTGTACAAGATGCATTAAAAGAACTTACTCTTTTAATCTCAGAACACGCGAATCAACATGATGACAGAATTAGGTCTCTTGAAAAGAGACAATGGATGATGATGGGTGCTGCTGCTGTTCTGGGCTTTTTAATAGGGAATACCGAGTTTTTTCAATTGATTCTCTCTTAAATTTTATGGATTTTTGTTATGATTATTTTATCAACTTTTGATGAAAGATTTGATGATTTGATAAGAGGTGACTATGAACATGAAGATGTCATGGTCTACAATGCCGAAGAAATAGAAATCAGGTCAGATTTCGATTACTCCAAACTAAAAACAAAATCTTATACTGAAGTTACTGGTAACATTGATGGCATCGACTCTATCGATTCACCTGTTTATCCTTGGTTCTGGTTGACAGATACGATTAGACACTGCTGGGATTTATCTTGGAATAAAGAACAACAGGACACATTGTCTGGAACAGACCCCAAACAATACTGGCAAACATCAAAGGAACCATCGACACTTTTTACATGTATGTTAGGACAAGGCCGTCCACATAGAAAAGTCATTTTTGATTTTCTTGAATTTTATAACATGCCGTTAAAATATGTAAGTTTTGCTACCAAGGGTATCTGGATAGATTTGAGACCAGAAACAATTTACCACAACAAGAATATAGATGAATTAGATTATCTGGTATGGACAGGTCAAAATAGACAGAAGACACATAGATTTCCTCCTTGGTATGATGAGGTATTGATAGACTTAGTAGTGGAAACACATGACGATGCAGTTTTTTATACAGAGAAAACTTGGAAACCTTTTTTGGGTATGAGACTGCCTATGATTTTTGGTGGTGCTGGTATGAATGTCTTTTTAAAAGATAATGGATTTAAATTTGCAGACAATTTAATTGATTATTCTTATGATAAAGTAGAAGACCCATATCTCAGAGCACAAGCCTTAGTTTCAGAACTTAAAAGACTCAATGAATTAGACTTGAATACATTACATCATGAGACTTTGGAAATACGAAAATATAACCAGAAAAGAGCCCTAGAGATACCAAAAGAGATTGATGTGCCAAAGTTCCGCAAATATGAGGAAACCCACCAACACGCGATTGGTATTGGTAGTGCTATAATTAACGAAGATTATAGCTATTTTGTAGAAGATTTTTCAAAATAATTTAAAAAATCGCTTGACTTCTGCCCCCGGCGAATGTATAATATGACCTATGCTTTATGTAGATGTGAAATATATCAACTTGATATCTCATCATTTTGAGAAATTCAAGAAAAAGAATGATTATCTTTGGAATGTAAGATGCCCGTTCTGTGGCGATTCACGCAAGAATCAAAACAAGATGCGTGGATATTTTTTCCGCAAAGAAAACAATATGATTTACAAATGCCACAACTGTGGTTTTGGTGCTAGCGTTGCGACTGTTCTCAAAGAACTCGCACCTACTACACACAAGGAATATTGTCTTGAAAGATTTGGTGAGAATGAGAATAAAAACTGGGAACCAAAGGGCGCAAACTGGACTCCAAACGGACACAAATTGTTTGATGATAAACCAGTAGAACCACCCAAGTTCACACCAAAATTTAGTTTATTTGATAAACTTGTGGATAGATTGGATACACTTCCATATGACCATGAGGCAGTTCAATATGTGAAAAGTAGAAATATTCCAAATGATAAATTGGATCGACTTTACTATATTGATAACATAAAAAATATAGTACAACTTAATGACAAATACTCTAAATCGATAGTAACAGAAGAACCCAGATTGGTCATTCCCTTCTTTGACCAAGATGGACAGTTGATGTCGGTGTCATTAAGAGCTATGAGAGGGGAAACACTGAGGTATATTCTAGTTAAAGTTAAAGAGGATGCACCTACAGTATTCGGTTTGGATAGAGTTGATATGTCTAAACCTATATCAGTTGTTGAAGGGCCGATAGATAGTCTGTTTCTTGAAAACAGTATTGCCTGTTCTGGCACTTCATTCAACAAAATTGAACAATTGGGAATCAACCATGATAAGATTACAATCGTGTTCGACAATCAACCGCGTAACAAAGATGTTGTTAAGTTGGTTGAAAAATATGTTGACCTTGATTATAATGTTGTCATATGGCCAGAATCAATTGTACAAAAAGATATAAATGATATGGTGAACGATGGTATTGATGTACGCGATGTTATTAGTAGTAATACACAGAGTGGACTGACTGCCAAGTTTTTATTAAATCAATGGAAAAAATGTTAGGAGCAAATACATGATTGAAGAAAATGTACTAGCAGCTACTGATACACTCATATTACTTGGTGTTCTGGTAATTTCTGCACTCTTCATCGGCGCTTTCACTATTAGACCAAAGGTAGAAAAAAGTCTGCAAAATGTTACAGATAAAACTGTGACTATGGAAGACAAAATCAAAGAACAGTCTACTGTCGATTTTGGTAAAATGACAAAAGCAAAGCTTGATGAGTACGGAGAGTCAAAAGGAATTAAACTTGACCGAAGAAAAACCAAAGCAAATATGATTGCGGATTTAGAAGCTGCAATGAAAGGTAACAATCACAAACTAGGAAAATAAAAATTATGAACCATGAAGTGAGTTTGATAGGTTTAACACAACCTTCAGCCTATACTGGTTGTCGTACTGCAAATGAACTAATTGCATACGCGGCTAGGGTTAGTAACCCAGAAAACCAGATGAATGTAAAAACCGCACCAAAGTTATTGGCTTATCTTATTAAGCATGAACATTGGTCACCTTTTGAAATTGTTTCTTTGACGATGGAAATTAAAACAACGCGAGATATTGGTAGACAAATACTAAGACATCGTAGTTTTTCTTTCCAAGAGTTTAGTCAAAGATATGCTGTATCAGAAGATTTTGTAACTAGGGATGCTAGATTACAGGATGAGAAGAACAGACAAAATTCTATCGAAATTGGTGAGGCTATTGAAGAACAACAATTCAAAGAGCAGTGGTCTATGCAACAGGCGAAAGTTATGCATGAATCTAAAAAAGCTTACCAGTGGGCCCTAGATAATGGGATTGCTAAGGAACAAGCTAGAGCAGTGTTACCAGAAGGTAATACTATGACCACCATATACATGGCTGGTACACTGCGGTCTTGGATTCATTATTGTGGTCTTAGGGGTGGACATGGTACACAGTTAGAACACACTAAGATAGCAAACATATGCTGGGAAATAATAGGACAACACTTCCCAGATGTAGTAAAGGCGGTACAAGATGCGAGACAAGGCGACTAGTAGGTATAAAGCATTTGAAAGGATTTATTTCGGTAAAACCGAGGATGAAGATAAACACATTGATTTAGTCAAGGGTAGAATACCATATGCCTTTGGTTGGAATAGGAAACTAAACGAACCAGTAAGACATAAATGGAGTTCTACTGATAGTGAAGATGCTTGGGAGTCTAATTTAAAAAACCAGAAAGACCTTTTGGAAAAGTATGGTTGGTTGGACACTGAAGTTTACTATGACCTTAACTCACATGGATATCGTACAGATGAATTTCGGGAGTCGCCGGACTCTATTGTTGCTATAGGAGAATGTTTTACCTATGGCACTGGACTACCAGTAGAGATGACATGGCCATATCTATTGGGTAAAGAGATTGATACTAAGATATGGAACTTGGGATTATGTACTACAGGACTTGATGTTAGTTTTAGAAGTCTGATAAGTTGGTTACCTGTAATAAAACCTAAGATGGTTCTATTATTAGAGAACAGTCAATTGGGTAGAGAAGTATGGTACATAGATGAAGAGAAGGATGAGTGGAATACTCAGATTGGATTTTGGTCTGACCACGACTGGCAAAGAGAATTGGTAGAATCTAAAACAGAAAGATTTATATCAAGACAAAAGAATTTACTTGCCATAAAACAGTTGTGTCAAATACACGACATAGAGTTGAAAATCATATCCGCGAGAGAAAGAAACGAGATAGGATTGTCAAATTGGAATGAACATAAAGAAGAAAAGTATGCATTGTCTAGGGATTTAATGCACCCAGGCCTTGCATTTCATCAAGAGATGGTAAAACGCTGGAAAGAGGAACAACTATAATGGCGACAGAAGATTATTTAGGAATTAAAATAGACAGGGAGAGAGACCAGTTATTCGATAAGTTGGGTATTCAGCGTCTACAAGAAAGTTACATGAAAGAGGAAGAAGATAGTCCACAACAGAGGTTTGCTTTTGTGAGCAAGTCATTTGCTTCAAATGATGAACACGCACAGAGGTTATACGACTATTCTAGTAAACACTGGTTGTCTTACTCTACACCTATCCTATCATTTGGTAGGTCTAATAAGGGACTACCTATTTCATGTTTTTTAAATTACATTAACGATACAGCGGAGGGATTAGTTGAAAATCTATCAGAAACAAATTGGCTTAGTATGCTTGGGGGCGGTGTTGGTATTGGGTTTGGTATCCGAGCTAGCGATGATAAGTCTACTGGCGTCTTGCCACATCTCAAAACCTATGACTCAAGTTCACTCGCCTATAGACAGGGTAAGACACGAAGGGGTAGTTATGCCGCTTACCTCGACATTAGTCACCCCGATATTACAATGTTTCTCGAAATGCGTAAACCAACAGGAGACCAAAACCTCAGATGTCTAAATCTACATCACGGTATTAATATCAGTGATAGGTTTATGCAACTAATTGAGAAGTGCATGTCAGACCCAGATGCTGATGATAGGTGGAATCTAACAGACCCACACACAGGGGAAGTGCGAGATACAGTATCAGCGAAAGCATTGTGGCAGAAAATACTAGAAATGAGAATGGAGACAGGAGAACCTTATTTACATTTTGTTGATGCAAGTAATCGTGGATTGCCAGAGTGGTTAAAAGAGAAGGGATTAAAAATTAATCAGTCTAATCTTTGTTCAGAGATTATATTACCAACCAATGAAAACAGAACTGCTGTTTGTTGTTTATCATCTGTGAACCTAGAACACTATGACGCATGGTCAAAGAGTACCACATTCTTGAGAGATGTGGCAGAGATGTTAGATAATGTATTACAGTATTTTATTGACAACGCACCAGATACAGTATCAAGAGCAGTATTTTCAGCGAAACAGGAAAGAAGTATTGGGATTGGTGCATTAGGATTTCATGCATATCTCCAGAAAAACAGTATACCATTTGAAGGATTTATGGCGAAGTCAACAAATATCAGAATGTTCAAACTAATAAGGGGAAAACTAGATGAAGCAAACTTGGACTTGGGTAAAGAAAGAGGGGAAGCTATTGATGCGAAGGGGACAGGAAGAAGATTTAGTCATGTTATGGCTATCGCTCCCAATGCTAGTAGCTCTATTATTATGGGAAACACCTCGCCGTCTATTGAACCGTATCGTGCAAACGCTTACAGGCAGGACACATTATCTGGAGCGTATCTCAATAAGAATAAGCACTTGGATATTATTATTAAAGATAAATGCGAGACTAACAAAAGACTCGATTATGACAAAATTTGGTCATCGATAATTGCCAACGATGGGTCAGTACAACATGTAACATGTCTGGATGATAAAGAAAAAGAAATCTACAAGACTGCCATGGAGATTGACCAACGATGGGTAGTAGAACATGCATCTACTAGACAAGAGTGGATTGACCAAGCACAGTCTGTTAATTTATTTTTCAGACCAGATGTTAATATTAAATATTTACACGCGATACATTATCTAGCATGGAAACAAGGGATGAAGACTCTATACTATTGTAGGTCAGAAAAACTTGGTAAAGCAGATAAGGTCTCTAAAAGAATTGAAAGGGAAGCAATAAAAGAGATTGATTTTCAGAGTATGATTGATGGTGAAAATTGTGTTGCATGTGAAGGATGATATAGAAAAAGAAATACCACTAAATAAGAAGATTGCGGTTTTAGTTAGTGGTGGATGGGACAGTGCCATTATGTGGTATCTGGTCAAATCAGTGTGTATGGAACGCAATCAAGAGTGTAATCCGTTTACAGTACCAAAGATTGATGGTGCGGAACATTACGCTAATATGGTGCTAGAATGGTCTTCTAACCGTCTAGGACACGCCAAGATAAAGACAACCATTGTAGGGGATGTATCATCCGATAATCCTTCTGATTATGTTACCAGTGGTGGTTGGGATATCTGGAACAGAGGTTTGGGTGAACATTTATTCAGCGCAGTAAATGCCTACCCACCAAATCAAAGGTCTATGCTACCAGAGGGTTACCCTTTACCCAATGATAGATTTATTAAGACCGATGAACACAAGCATTTAAGTGTGCCTTTCGCAGACTTTACAAAAGATAAAATTGTACAGTTAGGATTTGATTTAGGTATAGCAGAAGACATTATGCCTATCACTCATAGTTGTACGGAATTGGACAGGGGCCGATGTGGTAACTGCTGGTGGTGTAAAGAAAGAGAGTGGGCTTTTAACGAAATAGGTCAAAAAGATACTGGAGAGAACTAATGACACCTAAACAAGATTTAACAAGTAAAAGAGAATATTTTAAACCCTTCAACTACCCTTGGGCATACGAGGCATGGTTGAAACATGAACAGTCTCATTGGTTACATACCGAAGTACCGATGGCAGAAGATGTAAAAGATTGGAAGGAACGATTATCACAAGAAGAGAAAGCATTTCTCACTAATATATTTCGATTCTTCACACAGGGTGACATAGATGTGGCAGATGGGTATGTGACTAACTATCTGCCATATTTTCCGCAACCAGAAATACGAATGATGTTATCTGGATTTGCCGCTCGAGAAGCATTGCATGTTGCCGCTTACTCACATCTAATTGAGACTCTTGGGATGCCTGAAAGTACATACAGTGAGTTCTTGGAGTATCAGGCAATGGCAGATAAACACGAATACTTTATGGACTTATCAAAAGCAAATGGAACCGCAGAGAGTGTTGCCACTAATATCGCCGCCTTTAGTGCATTTACTGAGGGTATGCAGTTGTTTAGTTCTTTCATTATGTTATTGAACTTTCCGCGTCACGGTAAGATGAAAGGTATGGGTCAGATTATTACATGGTCTATTGTAGATGAGACTATGCACGCTGAGTCTATGATTAAGTTGTTTAGAACTTACATAGAGGAGAACAGAAGACTATGGAAGGATTCTCTTAAAAGAGAAATATATACCATTGCTGAAAATATGGTAGAGTTAGAAGAAAAATTTATTGACCTTGCATTTGCTATGGGGCCAATGGAGAATCTAAAACCAGAAGATGTTAAAACATATATTCGATACATTGCTGACAGGAGATTGATTAGTTTGGGTATGAGAGGTATATTCAAGGTAAAAAGAAATCCACTATTGTGGGTAGAAGAAATGATTAACGCACCTACACATACAAACTTCTTTGAAAATAGAGCAACTGATTATGCGAGGGGGGCGCTCCAAGGGAAGTGGGATGATGTCTGGGGGACAGCAGTAGCATAATATGACTGAACCTTCAAAACATATAGAGTGTGTCAAATGTGATGCAGTTTACCGAATAAAACATGATATGTCGGATTCCCATTATCGTATGGAGTATTGTACATTCTGTGGTTCGAGATTAGAACTTGAAGAAGAGTTAGAACAAGAGGATTGGGATAAAGAAGAGGTAATTGAGGATTGGTAGTGGATAAGTTTGATAAAGCGCATATGCAAACAGCAAATGTATATGCAAAATTATCACCCGCCAAGAGATTAAAAGTTGGGTGTATATTGGTGAAAGAGAATAGAATTGTCTCTATTGGATACAATGGTACGCCATCTGGATGGAGTAACGATTGCGAATATCCAAGTAAAAGAGGCGCATTGACAGGCAATGTCATAGAACTAAAAACTAAACCAGAGGTATTACACGCGGAGACAAATGCAATTGCTAAAGTTGCGAGGTCTACAGAAAGTGCTGAGGGTACTACATTGTACACCACTCACGCACCATGTTTAGATTGTTCTAAGTTGATATATCAGTCTGGTATTAGTGCGGTTTACTACGAGAAGGAATATAGAACAGAGGAAGGCATTAAGTTTTTAAAGAAATCTGGAGTACCAGTTTTCAAAATGTAGGAGTAAATATGGTTGAATTTTATGGGCATGAGTTGAAACATGATGATAGTTGTTTTACACCAACTACAATAACAAAGTTTACGGCAATCAATGTGCCAGTCGAAGGTAAAAAGGTTTTAGACCTTGGTTGTGGTATTGGCCCACTTGCTATATACTATGCAAAGAATGGTGCTGAATCTGTGACTGCTGTTGATGTTTATGAGAAACATTGTTTTTATACCATGATTAATGCTGCTACGAATAATGTACAAGACAAAGTAAAAGTTATCAAGAGTGATTTGTTTGAAGATGTACACGAAAAATTTGATGTTATATCGTGTGATGTGTCTGGTGTAGATAGAAGGGTAGCAGAGATGACAGGGTGGTTCCCCGATGGAGTACCCAAGGCAGATGAGACAGGTGCTGATATTATATGTCGTGCAATCAAAGATGCCCCTAATTATCTAAATGAGGGTGGCGATTTCTATTTGTGTACTGCTCAGTTTTCAGACTTACAAAAGATACAAGTACAGATGTCACAGACTCAAGGGTTGAATCAAGGGGAGAAAGTATTTGAAAAGTCTATACCTTTTTCTAAGAGGTTATTAGAAAATATAGATAACTTAGACCCCAAACATTATAACAAAAGGGGTTCAAGATATTTTTGGAATTTTGCTCTATGGAGAATGGGTCTATTATGAAAAAGTTGACTACATTATGGATGATATTTTTGTGGTTTCTTTTACTACCTATCATAGCATTCATACCACATTCTAATTGTTGGTACTATTCTGTTAAAAGATGGGTACTAGAAGGATTCAAGGGTAAAGTAATACCAGTTGAAAGTAGAAGGTGGAGAGGATATCACTGTGTCTATCAAGATGCTAATGGAGAACTATGGGAGTATACATTAAAAAGGATGCCTAGGTTTATGCCTTGGTGGCAATTAATAGTATACAGGGGTGTTGAAAGACGATACCGTGGAAAAATATAAAATATGATTTATGAAGATTTTTTAACTGAAACAGTGTTTCCTGTAGTCAAAGACAAAAATGTCTTAGAAATAGGTGCATTGAATGATAAAATTACAGAATGTATTAAAAACGCTGGTGCTTATTATGTGGAGACAGTAGACCCAGTTGGTTTGGTTAAACCAATTTTCAAGGGTACTGCTAATGATTATTATAAACAATTCAATCCAGATGACGGCAGATATCGTGATACTGATGTTGTAGTGGTCATGGGGTTATTATATCACTTACATAGTCCTTGGCATTTACTAGAACTAATCATCAACTATTCACAACCAGATACATTAATAATTGAAACCAGTAATGGTGTTACTCTTGACAAAGGTATAAAGGTGATAGAACCATTTAAAACCATTGGTCAAGAAGTATATTCTACATTAGGTAATGCGTGGCCAGATAAAGATATCAAACATCCTATATCGATACACACTTCTGTGACCAGACAAGATTTCATAAAAGGTATAGAAACAACACCCATGAAGTTAGATAAATACTGGAATTACCCAGACATGGAAGATTTTTCATTTAATTCTGAATCATTTTCTAAATCAAAACACGACATGTGGTTAGGAGTATTTAATCGTGAAGAAGAAAAACTATAATGCAAAAAAACCCAAACTCAAAACTGTGCCGAAAGAGGAAGCATGGGATAGATTATGGGGTTCTGGAAAGACCATAAATAGTAATTCCGCAAGTGAGGAATTACCAAATGGTTATGAATGGAACGAAAAGAAAACGAAAATCATCCCCAAAGAAGAAACATAGGGTTTATTGCACCTATTTTCCAGATGGGAGATACTACATAGGTTATTCATGCAAGACTGAAAAATTGTATGAGAAATATTATGGTAGCTCTAACATAGTAAAAGAGTACGAAGGTGAACTAACCAAAGAAACCATTGTCGAGTATGACACTAGAGCTCCTGCCAAGATACAAGAATTCTTGCTACAATGGCAACAACGCGAAGACGAAAACTGTTTGAATGATATGATTCATATAAGACTAAGAATGAGTTTTCTGAAAGATTTTAAACCAATCGAATGGAAACCACATGGACAAAATAATGTTAGTACTAGAAACCAGTAAACATGCATTTGGAATAATGGGTAGGTGTGGTTCTACTACCATGATAAGACGGTCTAGGAAAACACGCGAACAGAATACTAGAACATATGAATACTTCAATGAGTTGGAGAAAGAGAAATATGTTTTTTTAAGAAACCCTATCAGCAGATGGTATTCAGCAGAACAATCTGGTATGGGTATTGACCCATATCACGCTTTACCATATATGCATAATATTATTTGGGATAAGGTTCATGGTATAGTGCCGTTTGAAGATTTGGAACAATATTTACCAAAGGGCAACTATATCCACAGGGGTAGTGGTAGAGTATACAAAGGGAATCAACCTTCATCCGTGTTAGACGGTGAGATGATGTTATACCACATGTGGAGAAAGAAGAAACCAGTTCTTACCCCAGAGAAATTTAGGGAGATAATTAAAGAATGGGACACTTAATAGGATTATTATTTTCAGCACTCGCAGTATCGGCAGTCGCCGCTTACTTCTCGATTGTTGGATTGATGGCAATCTTTAGTGGACTACCACAGTCCATACTTGCCATGGGTGTAGTGTTGGAGATTGCTAAACTAGTAACTGCCTCTTGGGTGTATCAGTATTGGAAGAAGACCTCGTTGCTGATGCGAAGTTACATGGTGTCTGCCGTGATTATACTATCAGTTATTACATCTATAGGTATATTTGGATTCCTATCTAAGGCACACCTAGACCAATCCGCATCCACAGGTGACGCGGTAGCACAGGTAGAGAGAATACAAGACCTTATACAACGAGAGAACCTAAGAATCACCACAGCAGAAGAACAAATAACCAGAGTAGAATCTGGTGGTAGTTTGGATGTGTCGGAGAGTATCAAACAACAGGAAGAGATACGAGATACAGCATGGGACAGGATACAAGATGATGTGCAATATGCAGAAAACCAGATTGAAAAGATACGAGAAGGATTAGAATCAGATTTAAATAAGAAACAATCAGAGTTAGATGCCCTTGACGATATAGTAAAGTCATACACAGACCAAGGAACTACAGGTGGTGTATTCAGTAGAGAAGATAATGTAGCGAAGGGTATAGAGATAAGAGAGTCACAGAAAACAGAGAGAGACAGGATTGCTCTGGAGATGGGTGAACTGAGAGGATACGCGGAGACCCAGATTGCTGGATATCGTAACCAAATAGGTGAGTACAGGGCATCTGTACAGGATACCATTGATGGTGCGAACAGAGAGATAAACAGATTACGAGAACAGGGTGCTGATGACCAAGCATCCAGAGATGAACAAATTGACACTATACAAGAAAGAATTGATAGTGCATATGCAAAGATTGATGAGTACAATGTAGAGTTGTTCGATAAACAATCTATTGTAAGGGACATAGAAAAAGAAGTTGGCCCGATTAAATATGTTGCCCAGTTGCTCTATGGTAACAGCGGTGCTGGTGCGGTAGATAATGCCGTCACACTTCTTATTTTATTACTAGTGTTTGTATTTGACCCATTGGCTATTGTGTTAGTACTTGCCGCCAACCTTAGTTTTAAGGAAAGGCAAGGAGAACTCATAACACCAATGTCAGTTGATGAAACAGTAGTCGAAGAGCAAATTATACCAGAGGAAGAACCATCTGGAATGCCTACCGATGATTTACCAGAGATGGATGATTGGGTTAAGGATAAGTATGGTACTAGTTCTGGAATGGCCAACCTTTCCAAGACCGATAAAAAGAAATTGGAATGGTTGATTGATAAACAAAAAAACACGGAGTAAAGTGAAATATATAATTGCGTTAATAGTTTTGACATTCGCTTTCAATGTCAATGCTAGTGAAGAAATAGAAGAAAGTATAATAGTCGGTGCCAAAGTATACAATGGATACTCAGACCCAATATATGACAGAAACCTTTTAGAAAGTATTCAATACACTAAAAGATATGTCGCTGGTGGTTTGGGTGGATTCAACGGTATACAGTTAAATGGTACAGATACTAAACACACTGCTGTATATAAGAATGGTGTACCAGTTAATGACCCTAGTGCTGGGTGGTACGATTTCGGTACAGACCTACCCGCTCATCAAAACATAACTACTATATCTGGGCCAAACAGCGTCAAGTATGGTAGTGGTTCGATGGCTGGTGTAGTGCTTATAGAAGATAACTTTGAAAGAAATCTAACCATAGAGGGTGGAGAAGACCTTGCAAAGATAGTTGCTAGTTATGAGTGGTTCAATGAGAATCAAGAAGTTGGTTTTCAATTAGCACATTATAATGGTAGTAACGGTTCAGTCATGACTGATAATGATGAACAGGATTGGTATGAAAACACCACGATAAAATTTGGATACGCGAATGAGTATGCCAAGATAAATGTGGAGAATATCAAATACTATTATGATTATGATGCATGTTGGATGATGATGCCACCAAATGAGTGGGAAGAGTGGGACTTCTGTAATACAGAGGGTGAGAAAAACACAATATCAGTGAGAAACGAATGGTTTGTTTTAGGTCATACAGATAACAAGGCAAAACATAACACTGGATATGAGATGGACTCACAGAGAACCTACCTTGATGCTACTGTATGGAGGGGTGCTGGTCATGAAATAGGTTTCACTGCTCAAGAAGAGGAATTTGACGATAAAAGTAGGGATTCTTATTCCGCGTATTACCGATGGTCAAATGACTTTGTTGGGATTGGATATAAATTTCTTGAGGGTACTGCGCCATCATCTGAACAACACATTGTTAGAGTTGGTGTAGAGTGGCAAGAGGCAAGATTCTCAATTGCAAATAGTTACAGACTGCCTAATTTATATGAGCAATATGGTGATGGATGGGTAGCACCAAACCCATCATTACAACCAGAAGAGGGTTTAGGCACAGAATTTGGATACAAGGATGTGTCCATTTACTACTATGAATTTGAGGAAGGTATAGATTTTGACTACAACAGGTATCAATATGTAAATTCTGGGGAGTATTCTACACATGGAATCCGCTATCAAGACCAATTTTTGCTTGACAATGGGTCTCTTTTCGTGTATACTGAGTACACAGAAACAGATAAAATTAGAGTACCTAAATATAGGACTAAATTAAGTTACTGGACATCTGGACAATTTGGTGGTATTCAATGGGATACCGCTTTGGAATATCTAGGTGAATTTGAAAAAGGTAGAGATTTTGATACAAGACGAATTGATGATGTTAATACTTTTAATTTTAAGTTCGGGTTGTATTTACAGCGCAATGTTTACATGATGATTTCTATTGATGACATATTGGACAACAATTTCGAGATATTACCAGATTATGCTGCTGGTGGGAGAACAGTACGACTTAGTATCGACAAAATATTATAAGGATAAATTCATGGAAGGGCCAGGCCGCGACCCTAATCGTATAAAAAAGACTAAATTTCTGGATTCCATAGTTTACCGAAAACTTGATACAAAAGTAGAGAAGGATAAATCTATGCCCAAACTTTTAACTAATGGATGTTCTATAACTATTGGCGCAGAACTTGGTGAGAAAAAAGTAATGCACAAAAACGGATTTGAATACCAAGACTGTGACACCACTTATAGACATAACAATAGATGGTCAACTAAACTAGCCTTGAAGTTGGATATGCAACCGATTAATATAGCAAGAGGTGGCGGTTCTAATTGGAGAATATGGAGAAACACACAAGACTACCTATTAGAAAATCAAGTTGATTTTGCCGTCATACAAATGACAGAACCAAGTAGATTCCAGATACCTATAAGTTATGATTTTGTATCGAAATGGAAACCTACTAGTACTGTTTCTGAATTTAGTGATTGGGCTTCTGGTGGTATATACGGCGCTGAAGATTTTGGTGGTCAGTTTGAGGAATATAGTCACTGGAATTGGGGTGAACAACACCAGTTGCAAAGTTTTATGAATGACAGGAAGGCAAACCCAGGCCAAATAGCGGATTGGGACAAAGAAACTATGCTAGATGAAAATCATTATGTAGATATGGCAGATGAGATTACAGGATATTTCCTAATCAATGACCAGATACATTCTTACTTTGATTATCTTAGACATATTCTATATCTACATAATTTATTTGAGACACATGGCGTACCACATTTAATTGTAGATATGCTAGAAGGGTTTACCATGTGCCAGTATATACTAGATGAATTGGATCAAGTCGAATCTATGCCACTTGATGCTTCGGTTGGTAAGTTTTTCAATTACATCATACCACAAGACCCAGACCCAGAATTGAAGAAAGTGTGGTTTGATTATATCAAAAAATCAAAAATACACTCTAAATTTAACAACTTATTCAAAGAGGTGGCATCTGCCAAGTGGTTCGATGGTCACCCATATAGGAATTATTTTTCAAAAATAACCAGAGATTGCCCACGCGAGGGCATGAATGACATGTATGTCGGGGAAATGCCTAATGGCCATCCCGATGAGGTATGTCATACAATATTCGCGGAAAGAATGTTCAGTGAAATTAAAAGGAGAAATTTATTATGAACGCAGTGAAATATAGTAGGTCACAAATCAGTGACATTTTGGTAGAACACCAAGCAACTATTGGTTATGTCAAGAAGGATGGCACTTCAAGAGATGTAAAAGCTACATTGATGCCTAGTGTTATTCCAGAGGTGAAAAATCCCGCTCCAGTTAAGGAGACTCACTTGACAGTATTTGATACTGAAAAACAGCAGTGGAGAACTCTGCTTATGGATGGTATCATCAATATTTCTTCAGTTAAGTAAAAAAACGCTTGACACTTGGACTAGACTTGTGTTATCATATATAGCTATGATACACAAGGAGTCCAATAATGGCAAAAAGAATAACTAAGGACGATTTTCGTCCAGACAAACCGAAGCGTAGGCGTAGAAAACCTATGACTGAGGAACAAAAAGCTGCCGCTGTTGAAAGACTAGCGAAGGCGCGTGAAGCGAGGTTGTTAAAGAACCCGCCTAAATTGAAGCATGTACATCCAGATGTATTAGCGAAACCCGATGACGATTGGTTATCATATAACAAGGTCAAGGGTTGGATTAAATACAACAAAGAGATGATACCCTCTCTTAAACAAGAGATAAGGGCGAATCAAAAGGGTGCAATTGCTAAATTAGAATCAGTTAAAGGTTACATTAGACAAATGGAAACTTATCTGAAACATGGAGTATGGTTATCTAATTTCGCAGGCGAAGACCAAAATAGGAAGGTAGTCTGGGAATGTATTGTTCCAGCATACGACAAAGAGGGTAATATCAAACGCCAGAATGGGGTTTATTACAAAGACCTTGGTTTTGTATGGGGGGAGCAATCCGATGATATTGATTGATTATAATCAAATTAGTATCGGCAATCTTATGGTGGAGTTGAATAATTCCAAAGATGGCGATATTAACATAGACTTGGTTCGGCATATGATACTCAATACTTTGCGAAGTTATAAAACAAAGTATGGTGAGGAGTATGGTGACCTAGTAATTGCCTGTGATAATAGAAGATACTGGAGAAGAAGTATATTTCCACAGTACAAGGCGAGTCGTAAAAAGACACGCGAAGACAGTGGATATGATTGGGTGTCTATATTTGAAGGGTTGTCACTAGTTAGACAAGAGTTGCAACAACACATGCCATATCCAGTTATTGATGTGGATGGTGCTGAGGCAGATGATGTGATTGGTACACTGGCGGCATGGAGTCAGACAAATGATTTGGTACAGGATGGTTTATTTGAATCACCCAAACCATTTCTCATTGTGTCTGGTGACCATGATTTCCAACAGTTGCAGAAGTGGGATAATGTTGCCCAGTTTTCGCCATTGAAGAAAAGGTTTATCAAGATTAAAGAACCCGCTGACCAGATTCTAAGAGAACATATCATACGCGGTGATAAGGGAGATGGAGTGCCTAACATTCTCAGCGAAGACAATTCATTCGTTGAGGGTATACGACAAAGACCTATCAGAAAAACACTGGTTGCTGAATGGAAAATGCAGAAACCAGAAGAATGGGTCACTGGAGAAATGGCCGCTGCTTACATCCGAAATAAAACTATGGTGGATTTATCACAAACACCAGAAGATATTAAGGAACAAATCATATTCCAGTACACGGCGCAGTTGAATAAGTCGGCTGAAGACATGTATAAATACTTTACGAACTTTAGTCTTGATAGACTTATTGAAGTGATTGATGAATTTTAAATGAGGAAATTATGCGAAAATTTAGACAAATGAATGAAGGTTTCGACTTTGTATTTGAAGGCGAAACCGTAGACGAACAAGTAACTCGTCTAAAAGAATGGGGACAGAACAACCAATGCCTAGTTCCAGTAGTTAGAATGGGAGTTGGTGCGGAGAAACCAGAATGGAATTTACCAGAAGGGATGCCCGAAACTGTCAAACTAGAAGAAGATACGCCAGATGGATTGGGTGCAACATCTATCCAGATAGAGTGGCGTAGAATTAAACAATTCACAGACCCCAATTCCAACATGAAAAATCTACCCGATTGGAAACAGGAGATGAATTGGTTACAGATTCTTGAGGGTGTACATCCAGAAGAGGCAAAGATACTAACTGCCGTGAAGGATGGCAGTCTACTTGGACTATACCCGAAGTTAGAAAAACTCATGGAACCCTTGGGCATTACCGAGTATAACAAACCCAAGAAAGTTAGAAAACCCAGAAAGAAAAAGGAAGTGTAATGGCAGATTTGACCAAACAATTAACCCATACCTTGAAAATCTATTTCGAGAGTCAGATAAACAAGCACAAAATCAATGTACAGGTTTTGATGCAGAAAGGCGTGGGGGTTGCAGAACATCCAGATATAATGCAAACGATTGAGGATGAACTTGGCAAGATTGCTGAATTCAAGGATAAACTAGAAGCACTAGATACACTTGATATTACAGACGAGAATCAGCTGAGTTTTTTGAAGGAAGATGGAACGAGCTAGTAGATTCTTTTTATTCAAGTGTGGTGGTTGGAAGAATGAATTTTGGATTGTAGATGAACACAGTTTACAGGAAGTACCAAAACCACGCGAGATGATAATCAAATTCTCTACCGTTGAAAAGGTCAGAGAATATGTTATTACACAAAATCCAACAGACCTACCAATAGTCGATAGGTGCAGAGACCGTACCGCTTGGCACACGCCAGAGGGTCGAGAACGCATAAAACAGGCGAAACTAGGGGGAAGTAACCCTAATGCCAGTGGACTATCAGAAACGCACAAAATGAAGATTTCACAGACCATGACAGGTACTAGGCAAGGTGAATTCAATCCCATGTATGGGAGACAACACAAACAACAAACCATAGAACTAATACGACAGAAGGCATATGCCCGCCCCAAAATGAGGTGGTGCGTAGAACCTTCTGGCAAGTCCCATTTGGTGAGAGCTGACGGCGATATACCAGAATCTTGGCAATGGGGACGATATTACGACAAATATAGACCAAATGAGTGAATTTTTTTATCAATTTTTTTGTTTTTCCCAGTTAAATCAATGACTTACAGAGGCGGATTTATTGATATTTCGCTTGACTTTTGCCCCTATTTCTGTCATGATCATAATGTAAGATAAATCATGAGAGGA
>CESM01063648.1_pt1 | contig 28351 bp, 24 predicted proteins | sample 361421 | NCBI WGS metagenome assembly CESM01 (sample SAMEA2622219, study PRJEB7988) | marine metagenome | isolation source: saline water (ENVO:00002010), including | reverse complement strand
TATGACTTTCGCTCTGTCCGACATTTTGATTCACCTTCTTCAGTTTGTACAGGATTCTTATTGGACGGAGTAGGGCAATTCCATCCATTCGGTCCAACCTGCGCCACGGTTGCGTTCATGAAGGAATCATTCTCATTTTGAATGCCGTCGTTGTCCCAATCCCAAGGATCGTCGTTGATGGAGATAGCAGCTCCGATGTCATTGTCTGGTGATGCGAGACCTCCCATGTCAACATCGAACCAATCGGGAGTAAGATCGTAATCTTGATCAATTGCGCGCCAACGATCGTCGTCAAGGTCTCGATCATAATCAATTTCGCAGTCGATACCAGGGGTCTCAAGAGCGCCGGTAACACCCGGATAGTCGATGTTGCCATCGCCATTTGTATCAATACGAAGACATACATCCTTGATGCCGTCATTGTCGTCATCAGGATCAAACATGTCTAGGATGCCGTCGTTATCATCGTCGGTGTCTGCAGAATCCGGAGTATCGTCTCCATCATTGTCCGGGTCAAGAAAATTCGGGATACCATCGCCATCAAGGTCGCCATCAACAATTGAAGTGAAGGCTGGAGAGTTCGGATGATACTGGGATTCGAGTGTTACGTAGTCGACACTGAAGGAGTAAAGCGCGTAACTGCTGAAAGTCCAGGGGACCGCCGCATCGTAAACCAATTCATCAGATGAGCTGGCAGCAGCAGCAGCAGACATCGTCTGAATGATGCTGGAGTTGTATGGGTCGCGATCCATGTAATCCATGGTCCCGTCGCCATCATCATCATCATCGAAATAATCCTGGATCCCATCATAATCGAAATCGCAAGGCCACTTGAACTGATCAAGTCGGCCATCATTATCGTCATCCTCATCGAAAGATTCGCGACCGCTACCGTCAGGGTCCTCGTCATTGACGCCATCATTGTCACGGTCTAACGGGTTCTGATCAACCATGTATCCTGGACCAACTGCAGTCAGCGTCCATGGATGGATTGTGCTGGGCTCGACGTAGCGGTCAGTTGAGACATTTAACGGGTCTGCACCTTGAGTATAATCGATTGGCCCCTCAAGGATACCATCATTGTCGTCATCGTAATCATACTCGTCTACAACACCGTCATTGTCATGGTCAAGAGGGTCAGTTCCAAAGCAACCATCAAATCGTTCGATTAGGTCGTAAATTCCGTCATTATCGTCGTCTAGATCGTCGAGATCGCCGATACCATCGTTGTCGTGATCACCGAGATTGGTCTCTTCAAGGAGGAATGAATATGCCTCGGATCTAAGTTGTAGGGCCGAGATGTCTCCAACCTTGCCAGTGCCAGCGAGAATGTCATTCCAAGTTGGGTCGCTGAGGGCAGGGTGATTGAAACGCGACTGATCCAGAGCTCCGGGAACAGGTGCGCCTCCTGGTTGGTTGCCACCCTGATAGGCGGATTGAATCGGGGTGCGATCTTCGGCTGGAGCGAAAATTCCCATGTCAATCTCACCACCATCCGCTGCGACTGGAAGCAACGCGAGTGTGGTGCTGAAGACCATCAGCATCACTAATGTGAGAGCTGACGTCTGACGTTTGGCCTGATTCATCTTCTGATTCAATGTCATCTGTTCCATGGTATACACCTAGGGGTAAGTATCTGCCCAATCTCGACGAATATATCAACAACTCGGCTTCGTTGAGTGTTTCTGTATCACGCACGAACCAAGGTATCATCGCTCGTATAACCATGCGATTCAAGGATAGGGGTGCTCTCCTCAACACAATGAAGATTGGATGGATTGTCTCTGGTGTAATCATGATTCTTGTCACAGTACCTGCTGGAATGATGGGATATTCTGGCTCAGGGTCTTTGGATAGTGACGTACCTGCATGTGATTCCGGAATCCTTGGCCTCAATGTCTGTGATAAGGTTGTCATGCTGGAAGATGGAGTGAATATACCTGAAACTGCAGCCACCCTTCTAACTGCAGATGTCTCCGTCGATTGGGGATCACAAAACGTTTGGATTGCTATCGTACCCGCCTCGGATGAGGAGCATTGTTCCAGCGGAAATGATGGTTATCTTGTCTGCGATCGTGATAGTTTGACGTATCTCGCAGGGGGCCCCTACTCAGGAGGGGCCTTCGACTGGGCTTTAGAGGGCGGTGATATCCGGTTTGTTGCTGGTAATTCTATGGAAGCAGCGAGTGAGAGTGTTACTATCGAATATAGTTACAATGCTCGCCTATCACCACTTCTTGGCTCCATTCTAGCATTGGTGGGCCTTGTTCAAATCTTAATTGGATGGAAGTTCTGAGTGTTACTCTTCCTCGTCGGCATCTTTCAAGCCGCCATCGAATACTAGCCAAGCATAACCTGCAACTAACAACATGAGGCAGCCAAACAAATTGATGATGAGGCCTGTCGGGTCTGCAAACAGAGAGGAGAGGGGTCCCCCGATTATCCACCCTAAACCAAGGGTTGCTACTCCAATCAATGTAAGCTGGGATGACGACCGACTAGGATTACTCCACAAATGAAGGGCAGGAATTAACCCATGGAAGCCGAAGGTAGTCGCAAACCAAGCTCGATAGAACAGATAGCAGCCAATAAGGCCGCCAATACCGCGTGTGAAGCCTGCATCTTCCCATGGCCCTGCAAAACCGAAGCCAAATGGAAGGGTATTGAGGACGAGGAGGGTGCCGATAATAACCTCAATTCGAATATCGATTGGCTCGAAGGGGTCAACAGCCATTGACCGTCCCAAGACGGGGCCCTTCATCATCCCTCCTCAGTTGCGTCCCAATTAACAAACGCCTGTACTTGACTGTCCTCGATTTCAATCAACTGTCGACCAGTAACCGCTGTCATTTCAGACATGGGGTGCGCACGCGATGGCATTTGGAGCGATGATTTAGGATCGAATATGAATAAGTGATATTCTCGTAGATGGCGGATTTGGTGTCCAATTCTAACCGGATCTTGAAGCAACATGGAAATACCTCGTAACATCCGATTTAGAACAATAGAGATTTGCAAACGCAAAGGAAGGGTTGCTAATGTGGATCTGAAGAGCCAAAGGCGACTCCATCGTCGTTCAGACTGTACCAAGTAGAAGCCCGCTCGATGATATGCTGCTGCTAAACCTGCACTTCTAGTCCAGGAGATTAGCGGACGTCGAGATGATGGTTCAAGCGGAGGAGATACTCTGTGAAGAAGAGCATCCTGATACCACCGTGAAATCGCCTGCTCAACCAATTCATGCGAACGCCCTTGTCCACGAACACGTGGATCAAGTACCACTGTCCTCAACTCTATCGAAGAACCAAGGCGGTCGAGAACAGCGTGTCCAATGAGACCGTTCAAATCGTGTAAGAGAATACGAGGATGACGTCCCCATCCACGAATTGCTGAAACTTCCTTGAGGGGCCCCCACAAATCCAACTCTTCACGGATCATAGACACCAACCAGGTTGCATTCTCAGCGCCTAGAGGAGATTTCCCATCTTCATCCATTGATAACGGGTCGATGTTTGTTTATCCTATACATGAATACTCCACAGCAACCCCTGAACATCTGCATCATTGGAGCCGGAGGTATCGGATCAAACACTTGTGTTCTCCTTGTGAATGCACTACGGAATGGGGTAATAGCTGAACATCTTGGAGGTATCGAGTTTCATCTCTATGACGGTGACGAAGTGGAAGAGGCTAACCTTATCCACCAGCGGTTCACACCGGGCCAACTCGGGATGCTCAAAGTCGATGCACTGGCAGAAACCTTTGCAGACATACATGATGCTGTTCGCCTAACTCCTCACGGTATCAATCTCCGTGAAGCGGCGGTGCTGGAAGATGCAGACATCGTTATTGTTGCAGTTGATCGACCTGAGCCTCGAAGGATTGTCCATTCTCTAGAAGGTAAAGAGTGGTATGACTCGCGTTGTATGGGAGACTTCACACTCCTGCTAACAGACCAATCAGACCCTACGACGGTAGATGCGTTGACACCTGAACACGCACCGGCAAGTTGCCAACCTGAAGGGGCAATCGAATCTGGCGCAATTCAATTTGGGTTTGCTAATGCAGCAGTTCATCTCGCAGATGCAATTATGCGTTCTCTACTCCGAAGATGTGGCCATGAAACAGAGTTTCCTAATTCAATATGTGATTCCATCACAAAGGGCCGCATTGACATCTTCGGAACACCAGTTGAGCCTGTAATGAAGGCTGCTCCACAAGCAACTGAGCCATGGTCTGATGAGGATGATCGAATACTTCTGGATGGTTTAGATCATAATGGAAGGGACCTAGATGAAATTTCAAAGAAAATAGGGCGCAGCACGAATGCATTATTCCATAGATTGAGGAGACTGCTAGAACGAGAAAATGTTAGTATGGAGGCAGGAGAATGAAGGCCATGATAGATTCTGAAATTGATTCGAATCGGCTCTGTCAAGAAATCAAGAGTGGTGAATATCAAGAAGAAGATATAGTCAATTCACTTCGGATTCTTGGTATTCAAGGTCGATGGGATGAAGTGTGGAACGTAAGTCATGCCTTGGGTGTCGAAATTAGTTGGATTCAGGATGCTGAAGGGGTGGTATTCGTCGATCTTGGGTCCTCTGGAGAGGTACGTCTCTCCGCGCCTATTGGCGCGGTACTACCCTTCCGACTATGGATTCACACACACCCTTGGACAGCCTACTGGTCCTTCACCGATCTTACAGCACTCCGAAATTTCGCCGGACTCCTCGAAGTAGCGATTGTACTCGGCAACGACCATTGGAAGAGATCAAGATGCCGCCTCACGATGGGTCAAACCTTACCTGATAGTATCGAAGACCCGCTCAACATGTGGACCGATGAGGAAATTCAGCATTACCCCGTGGTACCGGAGGTGATGGTCTGAAAATCGAAATCCCTCAGGATGATGATATTGATCGTCTAAAGGATACGATAGATCGGCATGGCCTAGGTCAATCCATAGCTGAATGGATTGAAGAGCACCTAGATAGAGCTCCCACTGAAGAATTAATTGAAGCGATTCTAGGCCACATAGAAGCCTGTAAGATTGCTGGAATCTATACAATTGACATTACACAGGCTATCGTAAAACATGACCAATGGTCTAAATCTGAAGCCTAATTTGAGATGAAAGATATGGTGAATAATCTACCCGTTGAGATTGAGCGAAAGCACCTCGCACATCTACCAGGTAATATTGGGAATGATGCAACATATATTCGACAATGGTATATTCCTGTGGAGATGATTAACATTGATGATGGGCTTGCCCTCATGGGTAGACGAATTCCCCAAGAGCCACACCAGGAAGAATGGATGAGTGGCATTATTAAGGCAATTAAACAATCAGATCCGACGATACGTGTACGAATTTCTGATGGTTCTGCAATTCTCTGTATCAAAGGGAAAACGGTTGGAATTGAACGGCCTGAGTTTGAATGGGTTCTTTCGGATTCTTCTTGGTTTGAACAGCAGTTGTCAACTTCGGAATGGCCATTCGTGGAAAAACAGCGATGGAGAATTATTGCAGAAGATAATCATGTTTGGGAGCTCGATTTATTCATGGGAGCGAATGATGGGCTTGTCCTTGCCGAGATTGAGTTAACTGATGCAAACGAACACTACACTAAGCCTGACTGGGTAGGAGATGATGTGAGTGGTGATCGGCGTCTCTCCAACCAACAATTAGCTAACAATCCGTTTACAAGTTGGGAGCCATCGATGCGGGTTTCTCTAGAGTGCCGATTCAAATACCCTGATTGACAATCACACTTGTTTGCGCTATAACATCTTGAAGTGTGCAATTTATGTTAAATTGTGTTCTTTGATTGTAGTTTTTGACATAATGTTTAATACCTACGAGCAATAGATACTAGAGTCCGCGCAGGGAGTGAATCATATGGATAGAGAAACCGACGACGATTTGAATGAGGAACAGGGTGTTCCAAGTAACGAAGAAACAGCCTGTCCAGAATGTGGTGGAACGGAATTTACAGAGGACGCGACCCGTGGTGAAATTGTATGTGTCATGGACGGTGTCGTTATTCGTTCGAATGTTCTTGAAGATAGCGATGTTTTCCAAGGAACGTCAAACATCGAGAACGTTGGACGGGATCTAGGTAATCGTGGGCGAGATATCTATGCTCGAAGTGATAAGAATCGTCTTGGTAGCTGCCCATACGCAACTATGAAGGGTGCTATCAACGGAAGCGCATCTTCTGCCACGCGTGCATACCATCGTCGAATCCTAACTATTCAACGCAACCACTTGGCTGAACGCCCCACTTTACGACGTAATGCACAACGCATCATCGAAAGTTCTCAGATGCCTGGCGAACAATCTGTGAAGGATACTGCGAACCGTATCCTAATCGAGACCCATGATAAGAATTCTGAACGGCGACATTCCAGTGATAGAGAACTTATCGAGAAGATGAAGGGTGCGAATGATGGCGAGAAGCCCTCCTATCCCCTTAATCAAGTCCGTCACTTACAAGCTCTAACAAAGACAGAGGATGAAGAGAAAAAGACTATTCGTAACAACAAGGGCGATTCGGCAACTGTTGCAGCCATCGCTGCAATGTCTATCGCTGCACGCATGCTTGGCAAGTCGTTCTCAATTACGAGTGTCGCAAAGGAGTATGGGCTGGATGCCAAAGTTATCCATACGGAAAAGAAGAACATCCAGAGTTATCTCAAGGCTATCTTGTCTGCAGAAAGAAAACTCAACAGAACAACGAGTATTCTTTGTTTCGACGCTTCTCAAATAATGGGTCGACCACGTTGGACTGAATCCGAGATTTTAGCCGTACTAGAAGCCGTTGGCCCTTCTATGGAGAGTATCCATGGAGCCAAGGAAGGAAGGAGGCTCATTCGCCTACTCGGTGACCTTCTACGGGTCGCTTCTCAAGATCGTGGCCTCTCGGGTGAGAACCTAAGGGCGGTTGCCGGCTCTTTCTGTGATAAAATGAACAAGTACAGTGGCCGACAGCGTGTGTTCAAGACGATTGGTTCTGCACTTAGTGTGAGCCGCAACCGGGTCAGAACTGTAACTGACAAGTTCGGTGGCCTCATCAATCGTCTTGTTGCCAGTGTCATCGAATCTTGATTGATTGATATACTGTAAGCACCAAATGTCTCTTGTCTCAATGACGCTAAACGAATGCACCCTGAACGACGTCAACAACAATGGAGGAAGATCGAATGAGCAACATTACTCTGAAGATCCTCGACCTCACTGGCGACACGGTCCTAGCGGACCTCGATGCGGATGCTGTCCGCGCTGAGGTAAATGCTCTGGATGGCGAGCGCTGGGTTTTCGTGGACGGCCGTATGGTCCGACGCGATAACCTTGCAAACATCGACATTGCAGAGAACGCTACGGTTCTAGTGACCCGCCAGATGGTCGCAGGATTGGTCTGAACATCAGACTAAACCCACTGCCCTAAGGGCCCTGAACGGATTTATTCCGTAACCCCCGACCTTCTGGATCGTTTTACCGAACCTTCCAGTGGGTCGAATCTTCACTACTTCCACTTGACTGAGCAACCAATCGACTCAGTCCGAGGTGTCTGTACAATACCGCCTGTAATGAGGGCATTGAATGCATCATCAAGCTCATTGGTAGAGGCTGAGTTTGGATCTCGAGGAGAATCATCCATTCTACCACGATAGATGATTTTGGATGATCCATCAAGAAGATAGAATTCAGGTGTCCTCTGAGCACCATAAGCATGAGCAATTGTCTGTTCAGAGTCATGGAGGTATGGATAGCTCATAGATTCGGCACGATCGACCATGTGGTCCCAATCATCGTTAGCATAGGTAATTGGATCATTGGAATTAATCCCTACAAAACCAATACCTGCTGACCTGCATCGAGTCGCCATATTCTCAATACGTGACTCGGATGCAATGACATAGGGGCAATGATTGCAAGTAAATACAATGATGCCTCCTGAATCACCAACGACATCGGCGAGTTTCATGGTATCGGGGCCAGCATTCAAATTGGCGTTCTTCAGAGTGAAATCTACTGCTTGATCGCCAGGTTCTAGTCCTGATTCGGATGTCATGAACAGACGAATAGAATGGCGTCATTGAATGTGACGGCAGTCACGTCTCGATTGAATAGGTCTCAATCTCATTGAGTCTGGTTCTCGCTAGACGGTGGGTCGGCTCAACATCAAGTATACGACGCCAAGCCACCTCAGCCTTATCCGACGGGCCAATCTCATGGAGAATTGCTGCGGCATGAAGAAGAGAATCCATATGCCGTGCATCAACTCTAATCGCCGCTTCAAAATCTGAAAGAGCTGCAGACAATGTGCCTTGCTCAATGTAAAATTGAGCACGCATGTACCATGCATCTGGATTATCTGGATTCAAACGAATTGCTTCATCTAGTGGAGAAAGGGCTTCCTCGGCTCGACCTAATGCACAGAGAGTTGTACCCATGGAAATCAACGCTGGAACATGCTGAGGCTTCCGGTCAAGAATCTCCTGTAGTGCAATCTCACTCCAATCCCACTGCTTCAGACCCATCAGGGCCTCGGCCCTGAGAATGCGTGCTAAATCGAGTTCTGGATGTGCATCCAGTAAACGTTCACTATCTTCAAGGGCGACAGGGTGATCACCTAGAATCATCGCTATTGTCGCACGATTCAATCGCGCACGGACGTGTGATGGGTCCCGAACAAGGACATCATCGAATCTTCTTCGTGCTTCGACGTTATTGCCTCTTCCTGCAGCAATTAAGCCCTTCACATAATGGAGAACGTTCGTATCATTGAGAGCGGATTCTGCCTCGTGGATTATGCGTTCTGCATCCTGTAACCTATCTTGATCTATCCGAAGAAGAGCGAGTTCAACCGATATCATAGTCTCGTCTGGATCTAATCGAGTTGCACGAACAAGACAATCTTCGGCTTCGAGGGTTTCTCCAAGTTGGCGTTGAGTTCGGCCTTTGCCTAGCCAAGCTAGGGCATTCTCTCGATCTCGCTCTAGTGCTGAATCAAAGAAGGAGAGAGCCCCGCGAATGAGGCCTCTATCATGCACTCCTGTGCCATCTCTAGACCTGTCGGCTGCATACAAGGTCAATCTACCCCGTTGAATGTGCATATCTGCCGCATCCCATGCAGATTGAGGTGCATCATTGAGAAGAGTTGTTGAGGCTTCAATCTCACCTTCACTCATCTTCAACAAGGAAAGATATGCGCGAACAATTCCGTTCGCAGGGTCTTCCTCAAGAACAGCATAGAGAGATTCGAGTGCATCTTCTAAACGGTCTGAACGCATCAAAAGATCTGCCTTTAACACCCATTCTGGCTCACCGATAGCTACCGCGTGGATAATCGACTTCAGCGCATCATCTAGGCGTTCTTCTTCGAGTTCAAGAAGACGGGCCCTCAATGTCCAACCAGGTCCATTCTGTCGATCTAGGTCCAGCAATGCTTCGACTGCTTGTAAGGAGCGTGTGTTTTCACCACGGATATAGTGGAGGCGGGCCTTCAGGAAGAGAGCTTCAAGATTCGATGGATCCTCTTTGAGAGAGGCTTCTGCCTCTTCAAGCGCTGTTGCAGGGTCGCCAGCACGCTCGCGTAAGCCTGCCAAAAGGGCTCGATCAGAAGCGGTTTGAACACCAAGCGCCTCAAGACGTCGGGAGTCGCGTTCGGCAGAAAGATCGCCCATCCTTGATAGAACATGAGCGCGCTCCCGAAGAAGTGCCTCATCGTCTGGATGAATTTCCAGTAATCTATCGAGGCGGGCCTTCAATGAAGCGTCATCGCCGCTTTCTCGTGCGAGTTTGACAAGAAGCCTGAGCGTAGATTCGTTACGTGGCGCCAAACGTTCAGATTCAATTAACGCTGCAATGGCTATGCTACGGTCTCCTAGGATTAGAGCTGTCTCTGCGAATGTTCGAAGCAAGCGATCATTGTTCCCGAACATCATCGCTGGAGTAAGTGAATGGGTCGATGCTGCTGATAGAAGTTCACGAAGAAGATCTCTTCGATTTACATCAAGTCGACGATATGCTTCCGAAATTGTATCCTCAAGAAGGAGGAGATCAAGAATAGGAATCAAATGAGAGGCTACTTCTGAAGCAGTGTTATCAGATTCAGGGTTCAATGTATTCAAAGCCCGCTTCGCCCGTAGAAGGGCGTTAGATCCATCCAACTGACGACTTGCATCCGTCTCATCCAGTAAACCATGTAGAGCCTCATTGAGAATTGAAACATCCTGTTCAATCGCTACAGATGATTCATTCGAGGTTTCCTCCATTTCAAGAAGGCGCTGATTCATTTTCTGAATAACATAAGTGGCACCTCCTATGGTGAAGGCGAGAAGGGCAATCAATGCACTCGTGAGAGGCTCCATCGATTGCATGCGAATCAATACACACTTAGCCGCTTCCCTACAGAATATAGTGAAGATGCCGATTCGAAGGACTTCGGCAATCTGCCAGAAAGGTAGTGTTCGACTACTTTCAACCTGAATCGACAGATGCTTGAAGGCCCATGACACCGAATGAGGCCTGTCGGTGAAGGAATGGACTGGGGCGCTCATCGAGAACAGTGGATCGAATTGGGCTTCGATTCTGTTGCCATCAATGCGCTCTTTGGCCCTGAGCCTAACAGCGAATCTGTCGCTTCAGCAGAGTTGCGGCTCCAACAAGCCAGCGACCTCATTGAACTAATGGATAATGCTCCAGTAACCATGAAGGAAATTCCGAAAGCAATGCAAGCACATCTACTGAATCATCCCGGAGATGTCGATGAAATCCGAGACCGTTACATGGCTCATCTACGGGAGATTTCCCCTTGGACTCTCGCTGCAAACCGTTCCCGAGAACTTTGGTCAATGGAGGGGCGTTCGGTCGAGCTTCAAGCTTGGATGAGACGATTGAGTACCTTGGAAAAAGGAGGTGGAAAGGAGGTTGTTGCTCTCGTTCAAGCCATTGAGAAAGTCGCACCAAGAGATTCAGTCCGGAAATGTATCGAGGTCCTCGAAGCAAAACAAAGGGCGCGTGAAGAAGTCCTACAAAATCTCGTGGGAATCCTTCAACAGAAGGGCTGGAGTATTCGGTTTAGTAAGGGAGCTGATCTAATCCAACGCTTTGAAGAAGCAAATCAATGGCTCCGTCTCGAAGACCGGCTTGAGGAAGTGGAGGAGACAGTCGGAACTTTTGCGAGGAGGCGTGCATCAAAATCTGAGTATCTAATGACGCAAATTCAAGCAATCCGGAAGGACCCGAAAGTGGGTGATGTGATACAACTGGAAGAGGCTGTTGTCAAAGAAATAAGTGATATTGATGAACAGAATACTATCATCCAGAATAGGATAATCCACTGGAAGGATTTGGGGCTCTTGCTACCTTACAGTGACCCTCTATCTGTGGAGGATTTCGCTTCAATTGATGGTGATCTCGAACGATTAGAGGAAGCATGGAAGAGTGCCTTAGATTCCTCTCAACATCTTCGCAATCTCGGCGTACCTCTGAACTTTGATATTATTGACCGTGGCGATTGTTCGAATGAACTGATTAAGGAAATTCAAACATGGGAGCAAGAAATTTCACATAATGAAAGAGAAGCGAGTACACAAATCTCTAGATGGGAATCTTTGGGCCTTGATGTTCAGGAATTCATGAGGCCTAATTCTCGAGGCCTTGATGTTCAGGTACAACATAGATTAGCTGCTGGATCTCTAGCAGAAGAGCTCCTTGCGTCCTTAGATTCTCTCGATATAACCATGGATAAAGAACGAATTGAAAGCATACGTGCCGTTATCCAATTAAGATGGGGGATTGAAGGTGAACTCCAAGATGTCGCTACAGAAATTAACCGCCTCAGTCGCCGCCAAGCGAAGCATCGCTCTATGCTGATTTCAAGAGCGGAGATTCTCAAGATGGATGTCCAAGGAAACGAAGAATGGACATTAGTTGATTTTGAAGGGCATTTAGCGAGAGCGGAAATGGCGAGGGATCGTCAGAATGAACGTCAAGAAATCGAGATTCGAAGAAAAGAAATCCTAGAGATGAAACATCTCGAAGAAAAGGAAAGGGCCGTAATTGAAGTTCCAGAAACAATTCATTCGTCGCCAGAAGAAGACCTTCCCAATGATACTTGGATAGAGAAGAAGGCTGCTGATGGTAGGTTCTTCTACTATAATGGCCGAACCAAGGAATCTACTTGGAAGAAGCCGAGGAATCAGCCAGTGAATGAAAGAATACACGTTGAGAAACAAGATGAGGTAGAGAACGAAGGAGGCGGGGGCGACGCAATCCAAGAAATCAGGGTTGAAGAGGACACTAAAGCTCCAATAAATATCCTGAAAGAAACTCATAAATCGCCCAATCCCAAAGATCGGCCTTTCATGACAAAGCAAGATATTGAAGATATGTTACCTGACTACGATGGGGAAGATATTCACTTACAGAAGAAAGGATTGAGTCTTAGAGAACGGCTTGGGATAGGCAAAGAAGACCCGTTAATCATAGAATCATCACGAGGTCGTGATCTGAGAATCCAACGTCTACTTCGATTGATCCCCTTGATTGAAACCAAATTCGATCAATCCGAATGGACTGGAGTTGTCGAAGGATTGGAACCTTTGCTCGATAACATCGACCAATGGATTCGTGTAAGAAGTGAACACCGAAACTGTTGGAAAAACGAAGAAGGGATTATTCAACGAATGGATCGGTTGTTAAGTGTCCTAGATGGCGTTCCTGGACCAGGTATTCAACTCCCCATCGGTTTCGACGAGGCGCATCTTCCCGAAACAATCGAGGATATCACTACTGAAATCGAGATTCTAGCAAGACAGAAAATTCGAATTGCGGGTGGAATACAAACTGCATAATCATAGATCGCTAAGAACGAAAACCTCGACGCCTTCCATTGTATCTTCATTCACAGATGATGCTAAAATGTGAGGTACACCAGCACTCTTAGCTATCTCAAGTGTTCTTGATGTGATTTTACCATTGAACAACATTCCAACTGCTCCAGAAACATTCTCAGCGCCCTCTGCAAGTTTGCTCGCCCCTAACGGTTCAGAAAGTTCGCCATCTTCAAGGACGAAGCAAGCCTTATTCTTAGCCAGGCCCTCAAACGATTCTTTCCAATCACGGACTGCATCCGGCACAACGACTGGTGCCAAATCTTCCTTCTTACCAAGTACTTCATCGTCTTGCTTTTGGAGGTCAGCCTTCAAACGACCGATGATCTTCTTTGCTTCCGTCTTCTGATTGAGACACTTTGTGATTACTTTGCCTTCAAGGTGTTCGACCTCTCGACTCTCTGGAGCGAGTGCAACATGAGTCAATTTGTTACCCAATGCACCTTCGAGTTCAACAAGAAGCAAAGTGCCGCCACGGTCACCATCCATGAAGGCTGTAACATTGCTCTTCTTCTTCGCGAGTTCCACGAGTTCTTCAGTAATTCCTGAACCCATTGTGGCAATCGCATTCTTGATACCGTGTTTCAACAGATTTCGAACATCGTTTCGGCCCTCGACGATGATGAGAGCGTTGCTCTCAATTGCGTTAGGTCCACATGTCATCCCGTGATGGTTTGTTTCGGTTCCAAGTGTAAGCACAGAACGGACTTCGTCTAAGATACTGCTAGATTCCTCTGCTCCCGAATTGACAAGATTGAGCAAGAGATTCTTCGCACGATCGACAACTTGAGTCCGCTTGGCAGACCGAACGTTTTCGATCTTCTGGACCTTGATATTCGCTTGACAGGGCCCGATACGATCGATAGTCTCGAGAGCAGCAGCGATTACTGCAGTAGTCACTTGGTCAATCATTGTCGGGAGACGAATGATGCCTTGCACCTTACCTCGTTGATTCTGTAATTCAACATCGACGTGTCCGATGCGGCCCTTGCGCTGCATCGCACGGAGTTGCAGGCTCTCGCCAAGCAATCCCTCCGTCTGGCCGAAAATTGCTCCGACCACGTCCTTTCTCTGTACGGTTCCATCCGTTCGGATAGTTGCCTCGATTACATACTTCGGTTCTGCCATTTTGATTCCACCTTGGATTGGAGCGAGCCCAGCTGTGCCGCAGAAGCGGGAATAATCCCGCCATCCGGCGGGCACGAAGACCGCAATGCGGCCAGGAACGTGACTCGAACATTTGGTTCTGGCCGATCCATATGGGATTAAACCTCCGTCAGTAAATGCTGGTAAGTAATACATTCACAATATGGACAGCCTTCAAGGCAGGTAATGGATTACACTTGGTATGGGCAGTGCTCCTGAGACGCTCTCGGTGTTCAGTGCCATTGTTGAAACGGTGTTGAACGATGGCGTACTTACTCAAGAGGAAAAGCGTCTAATCATCACAATCGGCCGCGAACTTGAGTTAGATGATGGTGACCCCGTTCGAGTGTACAATGCAGTGCTCGAAGGTGAAGGCATCACTGGAGGAAGGAAATTGACTCGGAATGAACGAGTACAAGTATATCGAAAGTCTTGGAGAACTGTCAATTTCAACGATGATGAATCAATTGATGAGGCAGCCGTTATGAAGCGGTTGAGAGAAGTTCTCGATTTCTCAAAAAAGGAAGCGGAGGAACTCGTCAAACCTCTCCGTTCGACTCAGGAAGAACCTGTTGAAGATACAAGTTCAATTTCATCCCGATTCCGACGGATGTTCGGAAGGTGACATCGTGACTGATCCACTCGATGATCACCTTGAACAAGTCACTCCAAAGATGCTGAAACGTCCGAAACGACTGATGAAACATCTCAGAGAGGCCTATCCAATAGGAGTGCCAGCATTGGCAATGAAATCAACTACTGACCGAATTGGGGCACATGCAGGATATTCATTCCATCTCGGAACACCTGAACCTGAACTCCAGAGGATTGCATCTTGGACCCTCACAAGAATGGAAGGAATGGATGAAGCAATTGAGACATTGATTGGACGACTCTGGCTCCGTTTCGGACGGGAAGACCTTGTCCTCTCATCCCTCCTCCTCGCCAATCTCTCAGATGCTGATCGTAACCCTGAATGGCGTTGGTTGACCCTTGTTGACCTCGTTAAACACCGACGGAAAAAATTTGGAAGTATTCCATTGGAAGTGATGCTTTTGCATATCGAAGAAATGACAAGGGCCGGTCGTATGGAAATCCCTCTAAATTTACTAGAACGTATTCTCAATGATGATGATTCAATGCAAGCATTAGGGATTCTCGCAGCACATCGACGGTTTCGTGAGGAAGGAATTTCGGAACATATACTTCTCGCTCTCAATAATTCGAACCTCCCTGAAGGTGATGGTCTACTCAGAAGGATTCGCGATGGGCTGCTCTCTAGCACGGAAGCATGAAAGGTTCTAGGGTTAAGGACTCGACCATGGGTACACCTCTCGTCCCAGCCGGGGAACCTGTGGTCGAACCTGTGTTAGAATGGACTATTCGCCGAGATGCTGAAGATATTCGAACTCTGATGGGGTGGATTACCTCCTCGACCAAACGCCGAGAACGAGAGACCCTGATTGTCCGAACACGAGAACTCCTAGCTGAAATTGAGCATGCTGCACAAAGATTGGATGAACTCAGGTAGGTGAGGGCATTCGAGGATTGATCCTTGCAGGTGGGCGTTCATCTCGGATGGGTGTAGACAAAGCGATGTTGAAGATTAATGATGTGACGATGCTTGAAATTTCAGTACAAAATCTAGAAAAATGTGGTGCAAAATCAATCCATGTTCTCGTAAAAGATGAGAGACAAGCGGAGATCTACAGAAGCATGTTAGGTCAACGAGTATCATTCCATCTTGATCCGCCAGATGCAAAAGGTCCATGGGAAGTCCTCGTAGCCATTCTTCAACAATTGAAGAAGGAAGAAATTGTTCAACTTCTACCAGTGGATGCACCTTGGTTCGATGATATAGCAATAGGGCTTCTGCAACGACAGATGGAGCTCGTGCCTGAATCCGATGGAGCATTACCAAAGAATGAACACGGAAGTCATCCACTATTGGCTCGATTCCATTCTGGAAAAATATTGGAATTGCTTCTATCGCAGCCTCCACAGTCGCTGCGATCGCTGTTCAAAGAGGGGAACTTACAATTCGTAAATTCAGACGATTTTCATAAGGCTGGTTGTCATCCTAATTGTTTGTTGAATCTCAATCGTCGTGAAGATTTTCCCAGATAACGGTTTCACCTTCCAGACGGAATCTTCCGGCTGCAAAGTCAGCAATCACATGGGGGTATAGATGATGCTCTACCACCTTGACTCGTTCTTGTAACATCTCAATAGTATCATCTTTGTGAACTGGAACTTCAGATTGAGCAATGATTGCCCCGGTATCCATTCCACTATCAACAAAATGCACCGTACATCCTGAGACCGTATCACCAGATGTAAGAACATCATGATGTGCATGAGCACCGGGATGACGAGGAAGAAGTGAGGGGTGGATATTGAGGACTCGCCCACTCCATTCTTGAAGGAAATTCGCTGTTAAAATCCTCATGTATCCTGAAAGAATTATTCCTTCAACCTCATGTCTTTCGAGAACTAATTGTAAAGCCATCTCGTGGGCTCTGCGACGTGAAGGGGTTGCGTCGACAGTAATGTCTTCCAGGGGTACTGCTTCAGCAGCTATACCATATTCAGCGGCAATAGAAAGGCCCCCGGCACCTTTGCGATCGCTGACCACTACGCATGTGGTGAAACAAGGTGAAGCAATCTTAGATTCGTGATCTAGTAATGCCTGCATACCAGATCCTCCGCCTGAAATCAGAACCGCAAGGCGCAATGGAGAGGATGGAGTTCCTACCCGTGGGCCCCCCATGAAAGGTGGATGGGCATTCTCGCCTTGAGCATATGGACAAATGCAAGATTTGCGAACGCATGATTTTACCATGGCGATGCCGCGGGTCGGAGTAGATGATGCAATCGGTCCGGCTTGAAAGCGTAGATGCTATCGTCGAAAAATACGCTGTATCAAGTAATCCTGTACGTCGTATTATCTACGTCACTATTGGTTGTATTTTTCTCGTCTTCGCTGGCATCGGAATTCTTCTGCCCGGTTGGCCAACGGTCTCATGGGCCGTACCTGCAGCATTCTTATTCTCACTCTCAAACGAACGTCTCTTCCGGTACACTTTGACAAATCGATTCTTTGGACCTGCGATGTTCGAATATTATGCAACAGGGAAGACGTTGCCTTCTCATGTAAAGTACATTATCACAATGATGATTGCTGCTATGTCCTCTCTATCATCGTATTTTGTCTGGAATGTGTCTACACGTGGCGCAGATGGCCAATTGCTACAACCTAACACATGGAGCGGGGCCGATGAGTTCGCTCTTGGCTCGCTTACCATCATTGGAGTAGGCTTTCTCGGAATCATGTATGTGCTTCTCAAAGTGAATACACGTAACTCCGATTAGTGACGGAATAATCGCATTCCTGTGAATATCATGGACATTCCGTACTCATTTGCTGCATCAATTGATTCCTGATCGCGAATTGAACCACCGGGTTGAACAATGGATGTTACTCCGATTTCATTGGCAGCATCTATGCCATCTCGGAATGGGAAAAATGCATCTGATACCATCATAGATCCTTTCGCCCGAACCCCTGCACGGCGAGCCGCGATACGAACTGCCTCTACGCGACTAGTCTGGCCGGGCCCAATCCCAACAGTAGCGAACCCAGTAGGAGTTCTATCCACAAGTACCACGCTGTTAGATTTCACCTGAGCGCATACCGCAACACCAAACCGAGCAAGATTCCTGTCGTCAGATTCCATTTCAATCGAAGTAACACACTCTGCTTCATCCCAATCTATCTGTGGAACACCTTCAATTTGGGCTAACCAAACACCATCTAAGTGCCGATAACGAACTTCGTCAGTAAGTGGTAGAAACGAGTCTAGTGTTAACAAACGGCGATTCTTCTTCTGTGAAAGATAATCCATAGCACCGGGCTCAAAGCCAGGTGCAATTATGCATTCAACAAAGTGGCCCCCTATGGCTTCAGCCGTCAACTGAGTGACAACTGTTGTGAAAGCGATTACACAACCAAAGGCAGATTCGGAATCTGAGGCAAGGGCGTCTTTCCAAGCTGAAACTTGGTCTGTCGATGAAGCAACACCACAGGCATTCGTATGCTTGATGATCACACACGTATGTGGAAGGCTTGACCATTCAGAACCAATAAGAGAACGAGCGAACCGAAGAGCCGCATCAAGATCGAGATAATTGTTGAATGAGAGTTCTTTTCCTCCATGTTGGACCGCGGAAGAAAGCCCTGTAGATGGAATGCTAGTGGATGACGAGTCAAACCAACCTGCCGCTTGGTGGGGATTCTCGCCGTATCGAAGATGGTTTGCCTTTCCTCCTGAAACAAGTAGGTGCGCAGGGATTCCTTCTGGGGATTCAATATTGACCGAAAGGCGTTCAGCCAGGATGGTAGCCACCATTACGTCATACGCTGCAGTCCGCTGGAATGCAGATATTGCCATCCTCTGGCGGAGATTCATCGAAACCCCACTAGGATTGTGATTCGCCTCTTCAAGGGCATCTATCACTTCTCTGTAGTACTTCTTCCGTGGAACCACAAGAACGTCCTGATGACTCTTCGCAGCAGCACGTAACAGCGTCGGGCCACCAATGTCAATCATCTCAAGCAGAACGTCCTCTTCAACAGGTGGAGATTCTGTAGCCACGCTCTCAAACGGATAGAGGTTCACACAAACAAGATCTATCCGAGAATAGCCTAACGAATCAAGAGTGTCGAGATCAGCCAAATTCGAACCTCTGGCTAGAATCCCAGCATGAATCGCAGGATGGAGAGTCTTTACACGCCCATCGAATACCTCTGGATGACCTGTCACATCTGTAACATCCACGACATCGATGCTATGCTCCTTCAACAAACGGGCAGTGCCGCCTGTCGACAGAATTTCCCAACCCATATCACTAATCTTCTGAGCGAATTCAACCACTCCTGACTTGTCGTAGACACTGATTAGTGCCCGGGGCCGGTTAGAGGTGGCGTCAACTCCCATCGTAACCCCACCTCAACGGGAGGATAGGCCACTTGAAGATTGGTGATTCAGTCTCCTCTGGCTGAAATTACCTGATCGATTCGGAGTAGAGAGCAGGCCGTCTCAGTAGCACCGATGATTCCGTTGAGTATCGTGTCTGTTGGATGTAGAACATCGGAGGGGACTGGGGCAACATTACCGTCCATACCGATACCAAATACCTGTTCTTCTAAGGAAGAGGTACGTAGAGCGAGAATAGCATCCAATGAATCACCTCCTGCATTTTCGACAAGTGTCGCTGGAACGATATCTAAAGCCCGAGAGAAAGCGTTCATTGCTAGCTTTGCTCGGTCTGAGCGTTGTTCTGCTGCTGTACGAACCATCATTGCAAGACGGATATGTGTGGCACCTGCTCCTGGAAGAAGAGAGTTAGTCCTCGTTGCCAAAGTCGTACTTCGAAGAGCATCATGAAGTCCGCGTACAACCTCTTCGGCCGCCACGCCTTCTGTGCCACCGACCGCTATCGTCACGATCTCCGCACGCTCTCCGCCAATTACGACAATCTCGTCTTCAACACGGTCACTTGCTGACCTTCTCTCACAATGAATTGATTCTGCATAACCAAGATCATCGGATATTAGGTGGTGGACTGAAGAACTCAGGTTCGCTTGTGTAACTCCGCAGAGATTCCGAAGTTCGGAATCATCAAAGCCGTCAGCAACAAAAACACCCTCATCAACAAGATGATGCAGGATGTCGCGATCTATCTCACCTGAGACAAAAATGGCGCTAACATCTAATCGAAGGAGATTCTCAACTAATGCGACTTTTCTTTCAGTTTCCTCGGTGATAAAATCGCTTAACTGTTCAGGATTTTCGACTTCAATCTCCACATCACGATGCATTTCTCGAGGCTTGAGATCACCATGGATAACAGCTACACGAAGATTATGACGTTCTCCTTCAAGTCGATCCAACAAGACGCGGCGGCGAACCTGAATACCATGAAGCAAGTGACTATCTTTGATTCCTTTTCGACCTAAAAGAAACATGCTAACATCTTCAGCTTCAGACCGTAGTCCTTCAGATGTCTCTCGAGTTATCTGACGTGTTGCCTGGGATATTATCTGAGCAAATCTATCGAGATCCTGATCTGCTGATTTACCACGTAACGCCGTCTTTGCAACCGAGAGGAGAGGATCGCCTTCAATATCATCAATTGACTTGGAAAATTCATGAATTGATTCCTCAACCACTTTCATTGCAGCAAGATATCCATCTACAATAGTTAGGGGATGCAAACCCATGCGAATCAACCGGTCTGCTTCGACGAGAAGTTCGCCAGCGACAAGTAACGTCCGAGTCACCCCGTCACCACAAGCATTCTCTTGGGATTCTGCAAGACTAACAAAGGCCTTGGCAGCCGGATGTCGTACCATCAATTCTGCGACGATCTTAGCACCATCATTGGTTACAGCCGTCGTTCCGTCGGTTTTGTAGAGCATCTTATCGAGGCCGCGCGGACCCAGTGTGGGCTTCAGAATATCTGCGAAAGCCTGTGCTGCAGAAATCAATTTCTCTTGAACCGCTGTTCCACTTGTGACGTTCGTCTCAGGACGAACAATCACAACCGGCGGGGCCCCTTGTCCTTCGGACATGCAGGGTGTCTGAACCGGGTCCTTCTCAAGAAGTCACCGCGAATCTCATGATTCCCATATTTCCCAAGTATCCTGAGATTCTGCCTTTCGATAATGATTAATTCCACTACCCTCCGGCCACTCTATCCACTCAAATCCCGATTCATCTACAGTCCCATTAGAATCCAAAGGCGGGGAGTCAATATTGGTGTCAGATTCCTCAATTATTTCTTCTACCACATCAGTTGACAATTCTTCATGTGAATCCTCTTGATCGAGATTATTATCATTGAAAATCGATGTATGATCGTGAGGATCTATGAATGTGGACGTTGGTTCTGGGCGTCTTCGGAACGCTAAGGTCTGAATCAAAACCAATGTACCCAAGAGAATTAGGAATAATATCTCCAACAAAGGAAATGAAAACCCAGAATCGGACACTTGTTCTGTTGATTCTGCCGGGGTTTCATTTGCTTCACCATCTACTGTAGTTTCATTGAGGTATGTCATATTCTGGAATGTTTCATTTTCATATGCAATTGAAGTGGAGGAATTTGAGTAAGTGTTGTTCACGTAGGTATCATTCTGAGATGTTTCATTCTGATACGTATTATTCACATAGGTATCATTCTGATACGTATTATTCACATAGGTATCATTCTGATACGTATTATTCACATACGTTACACTGCCGCCACCATCTCCTGAGCCCTGAGGGACTTCTCCTTGCGCACAACCTTCGATATTTACCGACAAACCTAGATTTGTTCTTGGGCATGTGTCATCGAGATCGTTTACTCCATCACCATCATCGTCCCAATCCTCATTGTAATCATGACAACCGTCTTGATCGAAATCGATTGTTGGATTCGTCCGCCACCCTATGACTCCACGGGGGCAGTTGTCTGAAGTATCTGGCACGCCATCTGCGTCATCATCGAGATCTTCGTCCGCATCGTAGCATCCATCGCCATCATAGTCAGTTATGGAACCACTTCGCCAATCGATTGTTCCATTCGGACATGAATCATCCACATCTGGGAAGTCGTCTTCATCGTCATTATCGTCTTCCTGAGAATCAAGGCAGCCATCGCCATCATTGTCATTGGATGATTGTGATACCCATCCCGTAGCACCAGTAGGGCAAGTGTCCTGGTCATCATCTACACCATCGCCATCATCATCATCATCCTCAACTCCATCGAGACAACCATCGCCATCAAGATCCGTATCTGGATTCGAAATCCACCCTGTCTCACCACGCGGACAAGCATCCGGATTATCGTAAACTTGATCGTTGTCATCGTCTGTGTCTTCAACTGAATCCTGACAGCCATCCTGATCGTGATCATTACTCGCTGTCGATGTCCAATTCAACGCCCCATACAAACAAGAATCGTCGATATCGAGGATGCCATCATCATCATCGTCGTCATCTTCGGTTGCATCAGCACATCCATCTGAGTCGTGATCTGATACTGCCAATGATATCCATCCGATAGCACCCATCGGACAAGAATCGTCGACATCGAGTACTCCGTCCCCATCATCATCATCATCGCAGATATCCCCTATGCCATCATTCTCAAAATCTGCTTGAGGAGGATTGTAGATCGAAAGGCAATTGTCGCGATTGTTAGTAATACCATCAGCATCTTGATCAGCACTCATCCTTGAGACAAACAAGTCCTCCCCATCCGATGAACGAAGAGAATCTAATCCAAAAATACGGGGATTGACATCATACAATAATTCACCAGCTACTTCGATGCTACCATTTCCTGCGGGGATAACGGTCCGGATACGAGTATCTCCAGTCGGTTGCTGGGCCCAAGACCAAGTTCCCTGATCTGATGCCATGGCCACAAATCCAGTACCTGCACTAGACAAGGTCGTTAATCCAACGCTAATCACTCCTGATTTTTGACCTACTGAAGCGATGCTCCCGTTTCCAATAAAGCGAACATCGTAGAGTTGGTCGTCTGATGTACCTCCAAGGGCGATTGACCAGCCCCAAGTATGCAAGGTTGCATTCCACATCGCAATATATCCGTCGGAACCTCCTCCAGAATTTACTGAACAGCATCCTGAGAACGAAATTGAATTTCGAAAGTGTCCTCCGATTACAATATCTCCATTCGATCTTACGTCCATAGATTGAACCAAATTACACTGGTTGGAAGATGTAGAACAAGCGGGCCTATCCCAGAGATACATCGATCCGTTATTGGAAAATAAACGTACTAAACCACCTGCTTCATTGTTACTAACGTAGACACTGCTTCCTGAAGGAGTAAGGTAGTAATCGCCTCTGGTCCAGAAAACAATGCCTCCATTAGGATGGCCTGCTATCGCATCGACTCTAGGACTGTTTTGTGAATATGAACGGTAAACAGCATTCCATCCATTAGTTACATTTCTGCGTGCAAAGCAGGTCAGATAACTGCTACTTCCGCTGGAAGAGAAACTCCCTATCGAAACAGTATATCTACACGCACCCGATACCCATAGATCCCCCATTCCATCAATTACTGCATCGAAGGGGACGTCGTATGAATTCTGAAAACCATTAATTTGTTCATTTGATGCCCAGCCCGTACCTGGATGCCAACTTAGAATATTGAAACCTGATCCAGTAAGTCTAGAAAATCCTGGAACTTCAAGAAAGCCAGACCACCATACTGTGATCCATATCGTACCATTAGGTGAAATGGTCATTCCGAGTCCTTTTGGCTGATTGTCGGTATCACGCTCAGTCTGAAAATGGAAATGAGCTAATTCCGTCCAAGATCCAGTCTCATTCACGACAGCTAGCCAGATGTTCTCATCGGTTGTTCCACCTTTTGAAAGATTACCAAAACGTAGTCCTTGTGTCTCACCATGAACAAGAATTGCTGAATGAGTAGAATTAATCCGTTCTTGATCGATTACCCATTCCCTTGATGTGAATCCTATATCGATATTCTCAATGGTATTGTATGGCCCGGGATATGAATTTGAGTCCTCCCAATTGTGTATTCTCATCGAAGTATAAGGCGCATCAGACCGTGTTTGATGCATCGTCGTAGTATCACTTTGAGTATTATCATGACCATGACGACCATGATTAATCCAACCAGCAAATGCATAGTCGTTGCCTGTGGGATTATCTACGACATCGACATCGTACAAATTTGCATATTGTGACTGTCGAAAGTGATTATTCCGAACATCCCCCGTACTCGAAATTCCAACAAACCATGCTGTATCATACGAATTGCCATAGAGCACGTCTGAGGTAGTACTGCCACAAAATCTGAGGCGGGAATTACCATTGTTGTGAAGCCCCAATGCCAGATTATTGCCTGCAACTGCAATCGAAGGGTCCCATTGACGGTTTGAACTTGAAGAAGAGCTATAGTAATTATATGACCTAATTGCCCAGCCAATTGCCCCAACATTTGAGAATTTCACGACATAGACCATTTGGTAATTTATACAACCTGAAATGCGGATTGAACCCCAAGTAATTTCGCTAGATCCTGAAGAATTGTACAGGTGTTCTCCAACAACGAAGACATTTCCTGCAGAATCCACATCTACGGACCAAGCGCGATCGTTTGCTGTTGCGATTGGCTTACGAACCCATTCTACACCACTACGAGCAACCCGCATCACAATACTGTCAGAACCTGTTCCCCCACCATGACTGATTGTGGTCTGATCCAGCGTAACTGTAGAGGAACTGAATTCCCCAACGACCATTACTCTGTCATTAGAGTCGGCTGCACAATCATGCGCTTCCTCTTTTCCATTACCCCCATAGCGACGAAGATTGTTCCATGTTCCTCCAATAGAGGACCATGCAATGAAGAGATCATTATCCATTCCAGTTCCATTATGTGCAGTACCATTGACATTGAGTGTAGTACTATTTGTCCAACCACAATAAGCATAATCTCCAATGGAGGTTTCAGTTACACCAGTTACATTATCAAAACCAGTAGAACCCAACGATTGTATCCAATCAATCGATCCTGTTTGACCATCAACTTTGAACGAATACCCATCTCTATCTCCTTGATTTGTCAATGTGGTAGAACCTACGCTGATTGAAGAAGAATCAGAAGACCCAACTATGACAAGATCTCCAGAAGATGCGAATATCATATCCTCAACATATTCATCTTCAGTCCCTCCAAAAGATGTAAGCCATGACCAATATCCATTGCCTCCATTGTAAGCATAATGTCCAACGAAAGCATCGTATCCTCCATTATTCAAAATCATTCGATTTTCAAGATTGAGTGATCCGGCTTTGAATACACCAGAGACGAAGAAAGAACCATTCGACTGACCTTCAACTTGCATGACTCGAGTAAAACCCGCATCCGTATCTTTGTTGACCCATTCCCAGCCAAGAGGGTTAGTTGCGCTAACTGATGGGAAAGAAGGTTCGTTATCCTCAAGATATTCAGGGACTTCAGGAATTTGAAGGAGGATTGGGAGGAGCATTATGGCAACCAACGCAACTGAGGTTCTCATCGTCCCGCAGTAAGTAATCAAGAATATCAATGCAACCGATGCTGATTCAAGATTCAACGGCGACGATTTTTCTTTCTCTTTCCTTTGCGTCCACCTTTAGACGACTCCCAAGAACGAGACGCAGTTGATGGGTCAAAACCGTGATCTTGGAGATGTGAACGCTGATCTAACTCACGCCTAAGCGCATGTGATAGATCCTTGTACCCCTTGATTTTCAATCGGACGCCCCCTACCTCTTCTTCGAGGGCACGAACTGAATCCCCGCCAGGGCCTACAACAGAACCAATGGCAGCATCGTCAACATAGACCTCTGCGGCTCTCTCACTAGTAAACTGAACATGATGGACGCGAACTCCAGTAAACCCTCGAATGAGGCGCCGTAATTCTTCAGCGGCAAGTCGCCGAATTGGACTAGATTGATTGGATTCTCCATCTGCCGTTACGGGAACAACTGCTATCTCAGAGCCGAAAGCAAACATCTCATGAGTTAACGTCCCCTCAGGGAATCGTCGAATTTCAATGACTGGTCGTGATAATTCGGCATCCATACCTGAAGGTGCTCGAACTACCATCTTCAGTTCGAGAACTTCGTGTACCTTACCACGCTCAATATGTACAACAGTATCGAGCACTTGTGCAATTAATCCAAGTTCAACCTTACCAACAAGTCGCTGAATTGCTTCAAGTCCACTATTCGCATGAGTAACTCCGAGAAGCCCTACACCTGCAAGGCGGACGTCAGAAAAGATTCGGAAATCATTGGCTCTCCTTACCTCATCATAGATTACAAAATCAGGACGGACAAGGAAGATTACTTCCGCAGTCTTCTCTAAATCACCTTCTAATGGTGCATATTGGGTAATTCGCTTCGCAACCTGAAGATCACGTGGAGCCTCCATGGTCTTAACCATCGCTCCAATCTCTAGATCGAGGTGGTCAGCAATCGCTGTAGCAAAAGTACTCTTTCCTGAACCCGGCTTACCAACAACAAACATGCCACGATGATGATCTGAAAGACGATCTATGAGGTCCTGCTGCAATTCATAATCAGCAATACTCAATCGAGCAACAGGCCGCACGACAGTAATCTCCCATGCATCTGAGAATGGAGGTGATGCACAAGTCACTCGAAGATCTCCTACCTGGAAAATCGTGCAACCAAGGCGTTCAATCTCAACAAAACAATCTGATCGATCCTGATTCTCCTCGACAACTTGTTGAATTGCTTCAGCAAGAGATTCAACTCGACCACGAGACCAGGGTTCCTCCTCCAATTCAACCAATCGTATCTCAGAAATGTGTCCAGATTTTACTCGTGGTGGACAGTCAGCCTTGAGAAATACTGTACTTGCCGTCTCATCAGAGAGTAATTCAGACAAGTCCTCAGGGAGAGGAGGACGGTCTCCGAACGTCGCCATGTTAGTGAATTGAATCCCGAGGGTGCTTCAACCCGCCGTCCATATAGACGCTCAAGCATTCGTCGGTGTCAATGTATCAAATGTCCACTTCCAAAGAAGTGTGGAAGATACTGCAGTTAGAAATGCGCCGATGAAGGGGAAACCAAAGGAAAGGAATACCAAGTGTTGAATGATGGTGGCAATGGTGTATCCAATCCAAGATGTGAATCTTGCATTTGTTATCTCGAAATATCTGATGAGGTCAGAAGCATTCCTAAGCGCCTGAATCAAACCAAAAACAACTACGAGTAAAAGCAGATTGCCCACAATCCAACCTATAGATGACCCAAATGCTGCATCGAGTTGGTCAGCAAAGCTCCCAAAGACCATTGTAGCGGGATCGAAGGTCGCCATGAATTGCCGACTATTCACCGATTCTTGAACACTCCTCCATACTTATGACTCAAGCCAAGTCATTCTTCTTCATCGGAATTCTCACCGAACTGGACAATTAGATTGCCAACAAGGATTGCGGAAGCACCGAAAATGAGCCAGCCTGTAAGCTCTCCTTCAAGGTCGAAGGCCAGGGAGCCGAGCATTGCCCAGACCGGTTCAGCAGCATAGAGTACTGCCGCATGAACTGGGTCAAGGTTCCTCTGATGCATCATCAATATCAGCAACGCAACTATGCTTCCAAGAATCGCACAATATAGTAGTGGAAAGAGAAACGATGGGGAGAGTGTAAGATCGATTAGAGTACCATAATCACTTGACCCGAATACTAGTTGCGTAATACCAGAAAGAATGGTCACAGTAAGCAGCATCGTTGCAGTCATGCCCACTGCATCTTGACCTTCTGTCAAACGATCTGTTGCAATAATATGCGCCGCAAAAAGAAACGCGCATGCAATAGTCAGCCACTCACCAAGCCCGAAATTGATTTGAGGTGGTCCAGAAATCCAACCTGCTCCAACGGTTGCAAGAAAGACACCCACTATTGCTGGAAGCGAAAGGAAGCGGCGGGTAATTGCCATGGCAATCAAAGATGTGAATACAACGTAGAGGCTTGTCAGAAAAGCTGAGACAGCTGGCGTAACATCGGTAAGACCGATCATCTGTAACAGAAACCCTCCCCAAATCAGTACCCCCAGCAACGACCCGGCCTTCCAATTAGGTATGCTCATGAGACCTTTTCTTGCTTCACTAAGGACTAGAGGAAGGAGGGCGGAAGCGATTAGAAACCTCATGAGGACAAAGAAAATAGCAGCGTCATTTTTTGCTAAAGTAGGTGTCAACACTACGCTTGCATCTAATGCCTGTTTCATCCAGATGAATGTTCCACCCCAGAGAAGAGTAACCAATAGAAGGGCCCAAGTCGCTCGACGGCGGTCATTCATCTGAGAATCACACCGCAATGAGTCGAAGATCTTCAAGGAAGAGATCTAGTGGTAAATCTGGTTCTGTCCAAAGTACGAGAGCATTGCCGGTTTCATCGATAATGTAAGTGGGTTGTGTATGACTGAATCCATATCCTTCGTCAGAATCATCCTCGAAATTTACTGGATCAACCCCATATTCATTTAACACTGGAACAACAGCCTCTGGAGAACCAGTAAGATGCGGCCATTCATATCCTCGTTCCTCGGTCCAATTGGTCAAGACAGAAGGTGAATCATGCCAAGGATCGATAGTAACAGATACAAATGTGATCCTTTCCTTTTCTTCATCCGAAAGAGCATCATTAATGGCTGCTAACGTAGCT
>CESM01234551.1_pt1 | contig 28386 bp, 19 predicted proteins | sample 361421 | NCBI WGS metagenome assembly CESM01 (sample SAMEA2622219, study PRJEB7988) | marine metagenome | isolation source: saline water (ENVO:00002010), including | reverse complement strand
AGTGCAACACAACAATATAACATTTATACAACTGATGATGATGGTTTACACTTTTACAGAGGTGGATTTTCTAATCTAGTTATGCAAATGGATAGTGATGGTGATATTGGTATGGGTGTAGCACCATATTCTAATGCTAAATTAACTTTAGGTGGTACTGACGGTGGTGGATATCCAGCTGTATTAATGTATGATAATAATAACTCTAGTGGTGCTGAATTCTTTATGCTTGCCACAGACACAAATTGGACGGCTGGTGCTAATAAATTTATTATGGGACATGGCGCACCTTCTAGTAGTAATACTGATGTTACTATAGATAGTTCTGGTAATGTTGGTATTGGTACATATAATCCATCCAGACTATTACATGTAAACTCCGGTTCAACTAATACTGGTGTAAGATTTGAAAGCACAGATCAGACTGCATCAATAGAATTTGCAGATAATTCAGGCACTGCTGAAATAGGTGCTACTGGAAGTGACCTTGTATTTTTTCCAGGAGGTTACGAAAAAGCCAGAGTGTATGCAACTGGCGGTATGAAAATTGGCGAACAACGGTTTAGAGAAGGATATACCAGCATTAACAGTTCTGAAACTAGATGGTATAAGATAGTAAACTATGCTAATACTGCAATGATATCCGGTAGAGTTTTTATGAGTGCTAACCGTTTTGGAGGATATAACCAAACAGGTTCCTATAGAGAATATAAACTGTCTATAGGTGGATATTCTAATAACATATACGGTCCCTCCAACACTACTGGAGACTCAGGCGAAGGTGGATTCGGCAGTCTGCATATTGGCTCAGATAATCATGTGTATTTACAAGTATCTGCCAGTATATACGGCGGCGTACAATACTTTTATATACTAGGTTATATCAATAACTGGCAGTTTGATAATACTGTATATGTAACTTCACAACCATAAGGAAAAACAATGACAACATACGAAGAGATAGTAGAAAACGGAGAACCTGATCCACGTATGCTTACAAAGACATACATGCTTAGAGACGAACGAGATCGCAAACTACGTGAAACTGATTATTGGGCATATGCAGACATGCCTGATATGACTGATGAACAAAAAGCATACAGACAAGCATTAAGAGATATCACAGAAACTTATGATAATATTGCAACTGTAGTCTGGCCGGAGAAACCTGAATGACAACTAGAGCAAAAGAAATACGAGAATTAGGCAACACAGGTTTTCTAGAATTAGACGCCAATGGTAATGTTGGTATTGGTTTAACAAGTCCATCTGGTAAACTACACGTTAAAACTACAGACACTTCAGATACACTTACTTTAGAATCGACTAATGCAGATGCTACTGTTGGTCCTGTGTTAAATTTATTTAGAAATTCAGCTACACCTGCTGACAATGATTTGTTAGGTAGAATACTTTTTAAAGCAGATGACGATGCTGGAAATGTGTCTACTTTTGCTAGAATGGAAGTAGTCGCGACAGATGTTACCAATGGCAGTGAAGATGCTAGAATGGAGTTTTATACCGCTGTAAATGATGCTTTTACTCCAACTCTTAGTTTAGTGGGTGGAAAAGTTGGTATTGGTACAACTACTCCTAGTTACCCAATACACATTTCAGGAACAGGGCATCAGAGATTAAAAATAGAAAAAACTGATTCCGGCGGCGATGCAGATATATCTATAACAGGGCCTTCTGATAGTATTGGGTGGGTTTTATTTACAGATAATACAGCAGGTAGCAACTCAGGTGCAATTAAATACGTGCATAGTACTAATAAGATGCACTTTAGAACAGATGATGATGATGATCAATTAGTTATTTCCAATGATGGCAACGTTGGTTTTGGAACTTCAACTCCAAGTGCTCCAATAGATGTTATAACAAATAGCAATGTTTATTCAGCTGAATTTACACAGAGTAATACTGCAAATGGAGATGGTGTATTCATTTCTGTAGGTAGTACAGCGGCGGCAGACTATGCTTTAACAGTAAGATCAGATGCTGGTAACACTTCTGTGTTAGCGGCTAAAGCAGATGGTACAGTTGGTATTGGTGTTTTTACTCCTAGTGCAAAATTACATGTTAAAAATACATCAGCAGGCAATGCAGTATATATAGATAATGACTATGGTTGGACAGCAGCAAATTTAAGTGAATTTAGTAACAGTGCATTTACAATTAGACCAAGACAATCTGATATGTATTTAAAGACAAGTGGATCTAATGATGATGTAAGATTTCAAGCAATAAACAATGCTAATGACACAGCCTATGACATAAAATTAAATCCTTATGGTGGCAGAGTGGGTGTTGGTGCTGACGGCAATCTAACAGCAAGATTTACAGTAAACAAACCTGCAACTGGACACACAAGTGGTTACCAAGAAGACATAGCTCAACTGTATACTAAAACCGCACAGTATAATGGAAGACATTATTTGAACTTTTTCCATGATGACAACAACAGAGATTCTAGCGGAGATGATACTGTATGGGGTATGGCATTTGGTTATGACAATAATACTAGAGGCGGAATACAATACGATCACAAAGGCCAGGAACGTATGACTCTTTGGAGTAGTTATGGTACTATGCAATTTAAAGTACCGTCTACAGCGGCATCAACTCATAAAGCTCACACATTAACAGAAGATCCAGTGCTAGAACTCAAAAACAATGGTAACAATCTTCGTCCGAGACAAAGTGCTATATGTCTTACATTACCCAGCAGTCAGGGCTGGTCTAACGGAAATAGTTGGATAAAAGTAAATTTGACTACTGTGGTTTATCAGAAAGGTGTTTCAGGTGCGTGGGATAGTGGTAATGGAAGATATACCTGTCCAGAGACTGGACTATACTTGTGTACAACATCGGTACAACTTGAAAACAACGGTGGATCAATATGGCGATATTTGTTTCCATGTATTAATGGATCTACTACAAGTGGAGTAAACGGTATGAACTTTGCAGACTTTGTACCTCAAGATTCTCCTAACGCTACATATTATCATCACGCTCATACATGTATCTTAAGATGCAATAGTGGCGATTATATAGAATGGAAAATGACTGGTTCAGGTGGCGGAAGTACAATTAAACCTGGCGGCGAAACTGCCTGCTGTGTATATTTTATGGGATAAAAAAATGACAAAAACAATTACAACTGAAATTAGTGATGCAATGTATAAAGCATTAGAATCAGCGGCATTAGATCCAGCAGAATGGGCCAAGAGTGCTATTGAATTAAGATGCAGAGAAGCATATAATGAAATATATAGGACTACTGTTGATAGATACTTGGAAGAAGGAATAACAATTCCTAGTTCTAAAGATGAAATAGTAATGGATGCCTTTACAAGAGGTTGGGCTAAAACAGTTGCTCAACGCAATGCTGAATTCGATGCTGAATTAGCAGAAAAAGAATGACTAGTTTTAGTAACGGATAAATAAGTGTAATAGCAACAGGATTATTACATGGCCATTGATAAGTTAAAAACCAGTAGTTTAGAAGACAACAGCGTAACCAGTGTAAAAATTGCACCGGGTGCAGTCACAATTACTGATATAGGTGATAGTGAAATTAGCATGGCTAAACTAAGTCAAGTAGACTTAGCTATTGCACCTGAAACACTAGAGATACAAGTTGATGCACCGGCCGCAGGACAAGACACTACTTGGCTTTGGACCTGGGAACAATCAACATTACCTTATGCTAGACGTACAATTACCAATAGCCCAGAACTCAGTGTACCTTTATATAAACAAGGTACTTACACTATCAACAATTATGCCGCTTATGTAACTCATGGCAACATGACGCAAACGCATAGTTTGTATTTGAAATGGATAGATGGTGCAGGGACAGATAACCTAGTAAGTTGGGCCACAAGTGCTGGACCTATTAGCGATACACATCCTAGTATTAACGGCGGAACAGCAACTAATGTACAGCGTATAAGCGTAAGTGTACCAAGTACAATAACTCCTCCTAGTCTTACAAATCCTAGCGTAAGTTATACAGTATCAAATAATGGTGCAGGTGCCTACACATTTAGCGGTAGTGCAGAAGGTGACAATCCAAATTTAGGTCCGTTTTACAGAGGCGGAACTTATACAATAAACATAAGTGCTACTGGACATCCATTCTATTTTACAACAGATAACGGAACTAATTTTAGTGCTGGAACTTATTTTGGAGAATATACTAGTGGAGTTACTGGAAGCAGAACAGACAGCGGAACAATAACATTTACTGTTCCTGCAGGAGCTCCTGATACATTATATTATCAGTGTGGCAACCATTCTGCAATGCGTGGTGCTATAACAATAAAAGACTTAGCAGTAGAGACCAATATTAACGGTAATTACGTTGTGTATTTTCAACATACACAAGAAGGACACAAAACTCCTGTAGAACTAAGGCCTATTCCTAGCTTAGTGAACCAAATGTGTCTAGTATACGACAGTAATACAGATAAATTTGTTCCACAAGATTTGGCGACTTATGTGGAAAACACGCCTAGTTTTGAAAATAAAATACGTGAAGTTGCTGGAACCGCAGAGCTTGTTGTAGAAGATGGTAGTGCAGTAATTGCTAAAGTTACTGTATATGACGATAGCACTTACTTACCTCTTACAGGCAACAACGCAGGTGACCAGGCATTTGCTACGGATACAAACATATTATACATTTGGGACGGAAGTGCATGGCAACAAGCCGGTACAACTAATTCAGACGACCTAACTGAGGGATCAACTAATAAATTTTTTACAGACGAACGTGTAGATGACCGTGTAAATGCATTGTTAATTGGCGGTAACAATATTACAGCCACATATGACGATGCCGCTGGTACATTAACAATAGATGGACAGCCCGGCTATACAGACAGTGATGTAGGTACATATCTATCAAATAACGGATATGATACTGCTACAAATATTGTAGCAAGCATTACAGACTCAGCACCTGCTACCTTAGACACACTAAATGAACTAGCGGCGGCTCTGGGAGATGATCCTAATTTTGCAACAACAACTGCAAACAACATTGCACTTAAAGCACCTATTGCAGGTCCAACATTTACTGGTACCGCTACAGCAGATTTACTTTCCAGCACATTACACTTACAAGGAAAATCAATACCCAATGGTTCAAGTTATACAATTCCTAGTGACAAACAAGTAATAGTAGAGAGTTTAGACATCATAGGCGACTTGGATGTACAAGGTACACTTGCCACACTTCACGGTGGTAGCCTTAGTCAAACTACAATGAAAACACAGGCTATTGCTCATACAAATAATACTACTGCAATTAATATTGCAAGTAACGGTAATGTTGGTATTGGTACATCTAGTCCTGCTTATCCCCTAGATATATACAGTAGTGATGTTGGCCCTTTAAAAATACATAGTACAAATAGCAATGGATCTTATATTAGATTAAGTGATCCTAATACTCAAGCTACTCCAGATCACGTTTGGATCGGCGCTCACGGTAATGATACAAAGTTTTATCAAGATAATAGTACAGTATCAATGACGTTAAAAAGCACAGGTAGAGTTGGTATAGGAACAACTAGCCCAAGTGCTACATTTGCTGTATCGAATAGTGGTGCCGAAGGTTACGAAATACATCCAGCCTTATTAGGCGCTAACCATAACAGAATTACTAATTTTAACAGAGCGTCAAGTACATATTGTGACTTGACAACTGATGCAGCATCATTTATATATAGAATAAATGGGGATAGTAATGAAACACTTCAATATGTTTCCAATGGACTTAACCTAAAAAGTGCATCATATGCTATACTTAATGTACAAACTGATGTTGATGATAATAACTCAAGCAGTGATGGCATTATTAAAATATCCAATGGTAGTTCGGGTGTAACCAAAGCAGAATTACGTTGGGATGAAAGCGAAGACAAAGTACACCTTAGCTATGGAGACCACGGCAGACATATTAGTATTCAACCAAATGGCAGAGTAGGAATAGGTACTGGATCTGGTTCAGTTAATAATTTTCTTCATGTAAAATCAGGTGCAAGTGGCGGCCCACAAATAGAACTAGAAAGCACAAGCGGCACAGCAAACAGTGGATTTATAGGTTTTGATGGAACAAGTTTACAAATAAGCACTCAGCGTGATATGGTTGACGGCAGTAAACGTGATACTGCTAAAAGTTGGGGCGGTATTAATATTGTCGGACAGGCAGCAGGGTCAAGTATTAATTTTCAAACTAGTGTGGGAAATAATAATTCGCCTACTACAAAAATGAACATAAGCAAAGAAGGTTATATCACAGCGCCTAATCAGGTATCTTTTTTTGCTGCTACAAATTCAGATTACACTGCCGAAGGTCCATTGACTGGCAGTTCTAGATGGGGAACACGATGGAATACTGGTAGTAATTTTAATGATGGTACTTTTACTGCACCTGTTGCTGGTAAGTATTTCTTTAGTGTTATGTGGGACGCTAACAGTATTCAATCAACAATAGACGTACAAGTAAATAATACGTCAATGATTAGATGGGAACCAACTGGTAGAACAGATGATACTTGGGAAAGTCATGCTTACACTTGTTCACTAGATTTATCAGCAAATGACTCTGTGAGACTTTATGGTAGGAAGCATAGTCAATCTTCAAACTACCCATATCATATGGGCGGTGGTCTATGGGGTCACTTTTCAGGATTTTTAATAGGATAAAAAATGGGCAAAATTAATATATACAGTACAAACGGAACCAACAAAGCAAGTTTAGATTACACTGGCACTAGTGATGTAACTGTTGATGCTGAACATTTAGCTGGTACTACTAGTAATGTACAAACACAACTTGATAATAAATTATCTCTTACAGGCGGCACACTTGCTACAGATACTATTACTAATGCTTCAGGAAATTTAACTATAGCTAGTACAAATAGTATTTTGTTAAAATTTGATAGCGATAATGATCAAACAAATAGAGAATTTAATCTGCAGAACAACACAGGAGACCAAATATTAAAAGTTAAAGAAACAGGCACAGCAATATTTTCTGGTAACGTTGGTATTGGTGCGGATAATCCTACTAGTAAATTACATGTTGATGGTGCAATAGTTAGTACAAATTTAGCTCAAGGAACTGGTGAATTACAGATTCAAGGTTATGGTGGCACCGGTTACATCAATATGAATGGTTCAGGTAGTTTAATATTTAGAATGGGATCTAGTTATTCTGCAGACTTAAAACTTACAAGTGCAGGTATACTTCAAGGTGCTAGCGATGCTGAAATAGCAACTAGCCCAATACGTACACATTCAAATACGATAAGTACTAATACAACAATAGATACAAACGACAATGCAGTAGCTAGTGGACCAATTAGTATTGCAACTGGTGTTACACTTACAATTAATGGAAATATGACGGTGGTATAAATGGCAGGCACATTACAAGTAGAAAATTTAATAGGACCAACAACTGGAGCAAATGCTAACAAGATTGTTGTTCCATCTGGTCAAACAATAGATGCTAGTGCAGGAACACTCGTACCAAGTGCAGGGCATGTTATACATGTTGAACAGCAAAAAGGCAATAACACATTTACATCTTCCGGTAGTGTTTGGGTTAACTCCGGTGTATATTTTGATTACACTCCTAAGTCTACAACTAGTTTGATAGTTTGTCAAGTACAAGTAAATGTCTGGAGAAGCCCATCAAGTGCTTATTTTGGCGTAAGGGTTATAAATTCTGGTGGTAACACAGGAACTAAAGCTACTTGGGGAGATGGTTATAATAGCACTGGGAGTATATCATGGGATACTAATTATCAATTTAGTTATATTTCCGGAACCACATCACAAGTAACACATACGTTTCAAATACATCCAGGTGGCGGTGGTATGTGGTTCCCAAATAACGCACCTACATATTCTCCTGATAGTCGTTGGGTGGCAACAATAACAGAGGTAGCACAATGAGTAATTTATATGTGGATAATATAGTTGAAAAGACTACTGGTGCTGGTGTACATATTCCTGGTCATGTTATTCAATACCAACAGAGGGTTTTTGACCTAGCTGGTTTTCAAACAACTTCTGGAAGTATGGTTGCTGTTTCCAATGTATATGTTGATATTACACCAAAGTTTTCAAATAGTTTAATAAGATTTCAAACTCAAATACTTGGAAAAAATGCCAGTAGTACTGGTTATGCCAGATTTGATGTTGTTGATTCAAGTAATTCTAATACAAGATTTAATCCAAATGCTTATGCTGAAGGAGCTTTCTATGAAAGCACAGGTTGGGATACAGCAGTTATACATTGTTTAAACACAGCTAATACGACTAATACTATGCGGCTTCAATTAAGAGTTTTGGTAGGTAGTACTGGTACAGTAAATTTGGCTTGGTCTGGTAGTGATAGTAGACATGTTGAAGTATGGGAGATTGCACAATGACCAGTGTAATGAAAGTCGATAGTATTACCAAAAGTGATGGCACAGCTGGTGTACACATTGCAGGACATGTAATTCAAACTGTATTTCATAGTAGTGCAACAGTAGTAACATATAGCGGAAGTACTATGCAAACATTTGGTATGAGTAAAAGTTTCACACCTAAATTTTCAGACAGTATAATATGGTTGATAGTAACTATAGCAGGTGAGCATTATGGTTATAGTGACTTAGGTGTAAGATACTATATTAATCAAGATTCAACAGTTCTTTATGATAGTCAATACACTCATTATCATAGTAGCGACAGTTCACAAAATATAAGTCAACACACAATGCAATGGTACGGAAATGCTGGTAGTACAAGTGCAAGAAATTATTCAGTTACATTCCGACCTAGTAATCCAAGTGGTACTGCAAGAGTAAACAATTATGGTGAACCATCATATATGACTATAATGGAGATAGCACAATGAACATTAAGGGAAAAATAAAATGAATACTATAACAATTGCAACAGCATTAACAGAACTGGGCGTTACGGAGTGGGTACTGCGTGGCGAGCCAACAACAGAAGCTGAATTCACAACTATGTATGCCAAAGTAACTGGCGAAGATGCCAATGGTTCAGCTATTGAAAGTCAAAACCCAAGCGATTGGGGTACAACTTGGGCAGAAGTAAGTGCTAAGAAAGACGAACTTATAGCCGCAGAGCCCATGCGTTTATTACGTGAAGAACGTGATAAATTAATTGCAGAAACAGATTGGTGGGCCAGTAGTGACTTAACTATGACAGCAGAACGCACAGCATATAGACAAGCATTGCGTGATATTACAGAAAGTGCAACATCTCTTGATGATGTAACATGGCCAACAAAACCATAAGAGTTTATTGTAAGGAAATTAAATGCTAATTGAACAGAACCAAATTACAGTAAATGGAGTAGTAGGAACCCCATTAACATCTGCAGACATTACTGTGGACGCTAATGGTAATGTGGGTATAGGAACTACGGATCCTAAAAGACCTTTACAAATAGGGGCAACAGGATCTTTTCCTATTTCATTCAATGGTAACTATCCTGATATTCATATGAACACTTATTACGACAGTGGCTGGAGAATTCATACAGCAGGATTTGGTGCTAAAACTACTTTTAATGGTGCAACTGGTGCATTTGGATTTTCAAACGTAGCTTCTTCGCAAAATGCAGACGCCAACTTTACTCCTGAAGAAAGACTTACTATTCTAGCTAATGGTAATATTGGTATTGGAGAAACTTCACCGCTAGGTAAACTTCATGTAAAAACAGGTGACAGTGGTGCTACTGCTGATGCTAGTGCAGACGAGCTTGTTGTTGAAAGTTCTGGAAACTCTGGAATTAGTATCTTAAGTGGTGCAAGTAATACTGGCTCAATTTACTTTGGTGATAGCGGTACAAACTGGGATGGTTATATTGCTTATTCTCAAAATGATAGAAAAATGACGCTTGGTGTTGCTGCAGGTGGAGGCAGTGTAAATATCGACTCAACAGGTCAGGTTGGTATTGGTACATCTAGTCCTGATTTACCACTTGATGTGTCATCAAACGTGAGCAACAGCTATGTTGCTACATTTCAAAACACAGCCAACAATTTAGAACTAAAAATTGGAACCGTAACTGGAGGCTATTTAAATATCCAAGGTGCAAATGCAACTAATAACGCAGCATATCAAATAGCTTTAAATGCAGAAGGCGGTAATGTTGGTATAGGAACAACTACTCCTAGTTTTCCACTAGATGTTCGAGGATCACCAGATATTCAAATGCAAGTAAAGTCTAATGGAGGCACTGGATATACACAAGGCGGTATATTAATTGAAAGTAGTAATTCAGAACAGAATCCAGGCAATAGAGGTCAAGGAGTATACTATTATAATGTACCAAATAATCGTACATGGTATGCAGGAACATTATATAATAACGGCAACAAGTTTGGCTTTGGATATAAAAATAACTCCGGACTTCAATATGATGCAGCTGATACTGGCAATGCAAGAATGATTTTAGATGGAGATGCTGGCAACGTATTTTTTAATGAAATAGGTAATAGAGGAGACTTAACATTTCCTATTTGCAGTATCAGTAATAATGGTAGCGGTGGCCAATACTTACATGCGCAGTTTCAGGTACATGGCGGAGCCATGTTCCATATACATTTCAAAGGTTATGATTACACTGCAACTATTAGAAGTGGTAGTGGAGGTGGATACATGTACAACACAGCAAATCAATCTACTGCATATAGCAGAGCGTTTAGTGGACATTGTGTAGAAGTATATCAAAATATTGACAATAGATGTGAACTAGTGATTAACACAGGTGGAAGTGGTACTGGTAATAGATGGGGAAGTATGGTGTTCTGGGGAGGAACAGATACTATTACAAGTAATTGTCCAATTTCATTAGTACAATATACATGGAACGGTAGTACAGGAAGGCAATACTAATGACAAAAATGGTTACAAAAACAAATGGCACAGTCACTTATGTTGAAGATGCATTTTTAGACAGTGTTGTAGAAGAGGGCGATACTGTTGAAGATATGCCTACGCTAGTACGGCAAGAACCCACAGCAGAAGAAATTGCTAATAATTTAGTAGTAGCTGATAATTACCGAGCTAGACAATACCTGGCAGAAACAGATTGGTATGTGACTAGAAAAGCAGAAACAGGCAAAGCTATTCCTGATGATATTTTATCTAAACGAGAAGAAGCTAGAGCAAAAGTAATTTAATATAATCGATAAATAAGTGTAATAGCAATAGGATTATTACACAATGGCAATCAACTTTCCAACTAGCCCTAGTAATGGCGACTTATATAGTGCCGTAGGTAGAACCTGGCAATATGATTCCAGTGCAAGTGCATGGAAAAGTTTAAGTGAATCAGATGTAACACTAACAGGGTTAGGTATAGAAAATCTAGATCAACTTACAATAGATAGTAATGGCGAATTTGGACAAGCATTAGTACCAAACACCGATGTAACTTATGATTTAGGTAGTTCAAGTAAAAAATGGAAAGATCTTTACCTTAGTGGCAGTAGTATTCAGTTGGGTACAAGGCAAATTACACAGGACAATATTCCTGATGTAAATTTAAGTATTGCTCCTGAAGTTTTAGAAATACAAGTAGCGGCTCCTGCCGCTGGACAGGATACAGCTTGGTTGTGGACTTGGGAACAAAGTACCCTGCCATATGCCAGACGGACCATTAACAACAGCCCAGAAGTTCAAGTACCATTATACAAGCAAGGTACATATACCGTCAATAACTTTGCCGCTTATTCAACACATGCACAAATGACACAGACACACAGTCTGTATTTAAAATGGATAGACGGAGCAGGTACAGACAACTTAGTTAGTTGGGCAACCAGTGCAGGACCAATAAGTGATAGTCATCCTGAAATTAATGGCGGTAACGCAACAGATGTACAACGCATAAGTGTAAACGTACCAAGTACAATAACTCCTCCAACATTAACAGCACCTAGTGTTAGTTACACTGTAAGTAATAACGCAAACGGAGCATATACATTTAGTGGAAGTGCTGAAGGCGATAATCCAAACTTAGGTCCCTTATACAAAGGGGGAACATACACATTTAATGTGTCAGCTACTGGACATCCTTTTTACTTAACAACAGATAATGGCACAAATTTTAGTGCAGGCACTTATTTTGGTGAATATACAACTGGTGTTACTGGAAGCAGAACTGATAGTGGAACTGTAACATTTACTGTACCAAGCAATGCACCTGATACTTTATATTATCAATGTGGCAATCATGGAGTAATGAGAGGTGCAATTACTGTAAAAGACTTAGCTGTTGAAACAAACAACAATGGAAATTACATTGTATACTTTCAGCACACACAGGAAGGACATAAAACACCAGTTGAGTTACGTCCTATTCCAAGTCTTGTTAATCAAATGTGTTTGGTTTATGATGCGGGTACAAATAAGTTCGTTCCACAAGACTTGGCAACGTATGTGGAAAACACTCCTAGCTTTGAAAATAAAATACGTGAAGTTGCTGGTACTGCTGAGTTAGTGGTAGAAGATGGAAGTGCGGTTGTTGCAAAAGTTAACGTTTATGACGACAGTACTTACCTACCGTTAACAGGCAACAACGCAGGTGACCAGGCATTCGCAACAGATAATAATATACTTTATATTTGGGATGGCAGTGCATGGCAACAAGCAGGTACAACAAATAGTGACGACTTAACTGAAGGAACTACTAATTTATTTTATACAAATGAAAGAGTAGATGACAGAGTAGCGGCTCTAGTAATAGGCGGTAATAATATAACAGCAACGTATGATGATGCGGCTGGTACACTTACTATTGATGGACAGCCAGGTTATACAAATAGTGATGTTGCAACTTATCTAAGTAATAACGGATATGACACTGCGACTAATATAATTGCAACAATTACTGATAGCGCACCAGCTACTTTAGACACTCTAAATGAGCTAGCTGCGGCGTTGGGAGATGACCCCAACTTTGCTACTACTACAGCAAATAATATAGCATTAAAAGCACCAATAGATAATCCAACATTTACAGGTACAATTACTGGTAACGGTAGCGGTTTAACAAATGTACCAAGTGGTATAAACAGGTTTAATTATACTGCTACAGCAGGTCAAACAACATATGCCGCAACATACACCACTGGTGCTGTAGATGTATTTGTTAATGGTATTAAATTAACACGAACAACAGATTTCGACGATACAAGCGGAACAAGTATTGTATTAACAACTGCCAGTGTAGTTGGCGAAATTGTGGAAATTAACTCTTATAACACATATACATCAGCAGATGCGGTAAGTGCAAGCGGTGGTGGTACATTTGCTGGACTAGTTACACTAGACAATAGTGCTATTGTTAATACTGGTACAGGCACATCAGACCCTACAAATACTTTACAAATTACTCGTCCAGCATCAAGTGATTACAGTGCAATAAGTTTTAGAACAGCAGGAGTAACTGACTGGAGTATAGGACAAAATGCCACCGGTGGATTAGAAATATATGAAGATGGTGCAGACGCAGCAACCCGATTACATATTAGTAATGGCGGTAATATAGGAATAGGAACAAAAACTCCAGCATCGCCTCTGGGAGCAAACTATAGTTCACTAGACATTAACAGTGGAGTATGGGGAGGTACTGTTAACTTCTCCGGCAATAATGGAGGTTACATTGGTAACAGACATTCAGGAAATAATGGGTTAGGTTATTATTCAGCAGCAGCACACAGTTTTGCAGTAAGCGGAGCAACAGCGGCATCATTAACAATAACCAGTGAAGGTGACGTAGGTATTGGGGCAACAAATCCTGGAGGTTCTAGGCTATATTTGCAGGATACACATACTACTACAGTAAGTGATGGTACAACTCTAATAGGCAACACAACCTTAACTATTAACGGTAACTCAAGTCAGGGTTCAGATGTAATGCGTATGGGACCAATGGGCACTGCTGGTAGATACTTTATAGATGTTTCTAATAGTAGTGGTAATGCCTCATACGATCTTTTGATAAATCCATTTAATAACGGCAATGTTGGTATTAATACAAATAATCCTACAGAAACATTGTCAGTTGTTAACAATACATCGTCCAGCTATACTCCAACTAATTATAACGGTAATGCTACACTTACACTTAAGACGCCAAATGCTGTAAGTAACTATTCAGGAGTAAGATATACTAATACTGCTGGTAATTACGAGTGGTACGCAGGTTCCAATCAAGTAGGTTCTAACTCAGCGGATTTTGTATTTCAAGGATATGACAGAAGTGCTGGCGGTTATAAAGAAATGATGCGATTAAAAGACAGTGGTGCTATAGACACTCCACAGCAACCAGCATGTATGATTTATTGTCAAGCACCAGATATCAATTGGGACGTTGGTGATATAATTGGTTACGGAACTGGCAACAGTATTAAGGCATTCGATACTACTAATAGTTTTAATATGTCAAATCACACATATACTGCACCAGAAGATGGAAAATATTATGTGAGTTTTACAGCCAATGGTGTTGCTATGAGCAATCAAGTACCACGTGCATACCCTAGAGTAAATGGATCAGACCTAGGCAGAGGTCAACACGCAAGAGGAAACAGCACCATTTCAGGAGACTTGGATATGAGAACATATTCTGGTATTATACCAATGTCAGCCAATGATACACTAAATGTATATGTTGGAGTTGGCCGTTGGGACACATTTGGATGTAATTACTTCTGCGTCTACAAGATGTTGTAAAAGGATAATATAATGAGCAAAACAAGAGAGTTATCACAGTTTGGAAATGAAATAATTGTTCATACAGACGGTAGTATTGGATTAGATAATGGTATTTCCGGCAACTTGGGTATAGGTACAACAGCAAGTGCAACTAGATTAGATGTAGCAACAGATGTAGCAAATAATTTTGCTGCAAGGTTTGTTAATAGCAGTGGTAGTGATTCTTTTGGTATATCAGTAAGTGCAGGAAGTAGTGATGCTAATTATACAGCTAACTTTGCAAATAGAGTAGGAACATCTTTATTAAGAGTTAGGGGTGATGGCAATGTTGGTATTGGTACAACTAGTCCAGTTCAGAAACTTCAAGTAGCTGGTAATGCTTTTATAGGTGCAAATGGAACACCTGTTAATAATAGTTTATATGATTCAGGTTTAGATTTTTTACAGGTTGGTAAAGGTATAATATTTCAAGCTGGTACAGACAGTCAGGGATTTTTTAAATCCAATCACTACTGGAATGGTTCTGGGCATGGATTTTTAGACACAGGTCATGGTTCAACAACCATAAGATTTAATGAAAATAACGATGGTATATTACAGTTTGAAACAGCACCAAGTGGGGGTGTTGCTACAACTCCCAGACTTACTATTCGAAATAACGGCAACGTTGGTATTAATCAATCAAATCCACAGAAAAGTTTAGAAGTATGGACAGGAGATGCAGACCTTTCACACTTTGGTTCTAATATTAACTCTAGTGGGCAATATACTGGTATTACACTAGGCTATGCTGAATCTGGCAACTCAAACTATCGTAAAGTTGGTATTGCAGCGGCAGGTTATGGAGACGGTGCCGCACGACAGAATTTGCATTTTTTATTAGATAGTCAGGCTGATGGCGGAAGTGTAGATTTGGGCGATAGTAAGATGATGATCACCAGTAGTGGTAATGTTGGCATTGGTACTACATCGCCTAGTGACAAACTAGTAGTTACTGTTGGTAACGGAGGCGGAATTCTTCAATCAACATATGTCAATGGCACAGTTACAAGCGGTCAAAAAATGGGTGCAGTAGGATTCAAAGGATATTCATCAGGCAATACAACTGCCGCTGCTGATGCTAAAATTGAAGGTGTAGCAGATGGAGATCATACTGGAAGTAGTGCGCCATCTAGACTAGACTTTTATACAAAACCAACAAGTGTGGGTCCTGGCAGTGGTCCAGTTAGAAGATTTAGAATAGACCGTCAAGGTGGACAACATGTTGAAGCTGGCCCAAACGGATGGTCTAGAGTACAACATACTACTAACCAAGGATTGAACATTCACCATAAAAGATATGGCGTTGGTGCATCTGCACAAACTTTAAACATATTAAGAGTCAGAAGACATTATTGGGGATCAGGAACTTTTAAAATTCAGTGTCGTCAGTCTTATTATGTTTCTACTGAAATAAGTACATTTTATTTAACAGGACATGGTAGAAGTGATGGTAGCTACAGTGTTAGTTATGGTTTAGGATTTGATAATGAGTACAATGGTAATAGCGGCCGATGTAGTATTAATGTGCCTGGCGGATCTCCTGGTAATGCTGATGCTGAAATTGTAGATGTACGCATATATTGTCCAGCTTACACGTACTGGCATGTAATAGTTGAATGCGGTCACAGTGAGTTTTATGAAAGTGTTAACGTGATGCCAAGTGTAAACTCTTATGCATTACACTAATAGGAAAGAAAATAAAAATGGATAAAGAATTCGAATATAGCCCAACATGGAATTATCATCCTATTGTTATAGAAGGAACAACATACGACTATGATCCTGGCGCTGAAATTCCTGTACCTGCAGACCATGAAGATTATGGAAAAACTGTACAAGAAATAGTTGGTAGTGATAAAATTACAGATGCTATGATAACAGAACACAGAGAACTTGATACTTGGGATCAAATGCGAGCATATAGAAATAAATTATTAGTTGAATCTGATTGGACACAGGGCGCAGACGTTCCAAATAGTATAAAAGACCCCTGGGCAACTTATAGAACTGCACTACGAGATATAACAACAGCATCGTCAACAGCAGAAGTAGTTTGGCCAACCAAACCATCCTAAACGATAAATAAGTGTAATAACTGAGGAGATAGCAATATGGCATTGCAACGTGTGCGTAGTAACATGCTTTCCAATAATTTTACACTTGACGATGATCAAGGTTTAATTGTAGGTAGTGGAAATAATATTTACATTGATACCGCTAATAATCGTGTGGGTATCAATACAAATTCTCCCACACATGACTTTACAGTAAATGGTAGTATACACGCTACAGGAAATATTACAGCCGGCGGAGATATTACTCTTGGCGACAGTAATACTGATACTATTACAATTACTGCTGAAATTGGCAGTGACATTCTCCCAGACATCGACAATACATATGACCTAGGTAGTGCTAGTAAAAAGTGGGCTGAAATACATGCCACTACTTTTTATGGTGATGGCAGTCAGCTAACAGGCATAGCGGCTACACTAAATGACATACTCACAAACGGAAATACAAGTGCGCTAAACATGGACTTAACTGGCGGTAGTGTTACTGCTACAAGTTTTATAGGTGATGGTAGTGGACTTACAGGTATAACAGCTAGCCAAGTTACAGGACTTACTACTGATGATGTTGCTGAGGGAAGCAACCTATATTTTACAGATGCAAGAGCTGACACAAGAGCAACTTTACGTATTACAGCGGCAGACATAGGTAATTTAAACAATGTAGATGAAACTGGTGTTGCAAACGGAAAAGTTTTAAAATACAACAGTACAAGCACTAATTGGGAAGTAGGAGATGCAGATGTAATTGCAGACACTACACCACAACTAGGCGGTAATCTAGATCTAAACAGTAAAGACATCACTGGAACAGGTAATATTAATATTACAGGCGATGTAACTGCAACAAACTTTATAGGTGATGGTAGTCAATTAACAGGACTAGCAAGTACACTTAACGATATTTTAGGTAACGGTAATACAACTGCACTTAATATTGTAAGCACTGGAGATATCACAGCCACTAACTTTATAGGTGATGGTAGTCAATTAACAGGACTTGCCAGCACATTAGATGAAGTTACAACAAACGGTGCAACAACTACTAATAGTATAACAGTAGGTGGACTGATTGTCAATAGCACAGGCGCAGTTAATTTACCAGTTGGTACAACTGTACAACGTCCTACAGCAGCAAACGGTCAAATACGCTTTAACAGCGATCTAGTTGCGTTTGAAGGCTATGATGGAACAGAATGGGGTGCATTAGGTGGAGGCGGTGCAACGTACAGTACAACAGCACCTACAACTAATCTTAAAGCAGGCGACCTTTGGTTTGATACCGGCACAACTGGTGAACTTTATGTTTATAGTGGTACAGAATGGCTAAGTGCTACAGGTGCAGGCGGTACAGCATTTTACCTACGTAATTTTGTAGGAGATAACACAACAACAGTATACAATGTATACGGCAGTGGTAATAGCACAGTGCTTGTATATATGAATGGTATTTTAGTTACACAGCCAGACGATTATAGTTATAGTAATGGATCGGTGACATTTGTTACTGCACCAGCATTAAATGATGAAATAAATGTTCTTGTGTATGGTGCAACAAGTGGTATTACTTTGGGTTTAGATGGTTTATCAGATGTCGACTTAACAACAACTCCTCCTACAAATAATCAAGTATTAAAATACAATGGTACAAAATGGGTTCCTGGTACTGGAGAAGAAGATCTAAGTAACAACAGTATTGGAGAATTAAGCAACGTTGATATTACAACAACGCCCCCAACAAATGAACAAGTTTTAGTTTGGGATAATGTTAACAGTAAATTTATTCCTGGAGATGCGGCGGCGGCATTTACTGACTTAACAGGTACCCTTGCACTAACACAAATACCAGATGGTCTTATTACACCAGCAAAATTACAAACTGGTGTTGTTTTTGTTGATGAGTTTACAGCAGATGGTAATACTGCTAGTTTTACATTAAGCCAAGATCCAGGTAGTGCAGCTGCTATTCAGGTATTTGTTGATAGTGTTCCTCAATTAGCTAGTAACTATACTGTAAGTGGTACAACACTAACACTTCCAGTAAATCCTTCCAACAGTAGTATTGTTGAAGCACGTGGATATGGTGCGGCAGTAGCAGTAGGAACAGTAGCCGACCTAAGTATAACAACAAGTAAAATTGCAAATAATGTTGTAACAGCAGCTAAATTACATACTGGAATTAGAACGGATGATATTACTGAAGGATCAACAAATTTATATTATACAGATGCCCGAGTAAGTACATATCTAGGTAACAATGATTACGACACTGCTACAAACATAGTTGCAACTATTACAGACTCAGCACCTGCTACACTAGATACATTAAATGAATTGGCGGCCGCTCTAGGAGATGACCCCAACTTTGCAACCACTACTGCAAATAATATTGCTACAAAACTACCACTAGCTGGTGGTACACTTACTGGTAACTTAGTAATGGAAAACACAGATGCAGGCAGTGCCGCTGGTCCTGAGTTTACGTTATTTAGAAATAGTGCTAGTGCTGCTAATGCTGATTACTTGGGTCAAATTAAATTTGATGGTAAAAATGATGCGGCGCAAACAATAGTATACGCAAAAATTACTGGTAAAATATTAGATGCCGCTGATGGTAGTGAAGACGGTATTATAGAAATTGCTCATAAAAAAGCCGGTAGTAATAATATTAGTGCTAGGTTTAGAAGCGATAGTTTACAACTAATTAATGGTACAAATTTAACAGTAGCAGGTACAACTGATTTAACAGGTGACTTGACTGTAGATACTAGTACCTTAAAGGTAGATACATCAAACAATAGAGTTGGAATTGGTACAACTACACCAGCTCAATTACTTGAAGTAAAAGGTAGTGGCGCAAAATCTAGGTTTACAAGAAGCGGTAGTGCTGGTACGGCAGTAGAGTATTACTACGGCGGCAATCAAGCTGGTGGTATACAAGTACAGTCTACTGGACTTGGTTTTGCTGGTGCCGCCAGAGAAAATGATTTATTCATTAAGACTGATGGCAATGTTGGTATTGGTACATCTAGTCCTAGTTATAAATTTCATGTAGTAGATAATAGCTCACTCACTGATCCAGAATCAAATTTAGGTGTTTATTATGGTTTTCTCAATAGTAATGCAGGTGTAGACACAGGATCTGCTATAGTATTGGGTTCTAATAATAATAGTGGAGCGGCTATATATGCTCAAAGAATAGGTGGCAATAACGAACATAAGTTGGGTATCCAAGTAAGAAACAGTGCAGGATCATCTACAACACATCTAACAGTAATGGGAAGTGGTAATGTAGGTATTGGTACAAGTGCTCCAAGTACATTATTGGATCTAGAAACACCGGGTAATACTGTGGATGGTGGTTACTATAGTACTATGACAATCAACAACACAGGATCAGGAACCTGGAGTAGAATACGTTTTGATAGAAATAATTCTGCAAAGTGGGCATTGTCACTAGGTACAGATGATAAATTTAAAATAAGCAATTTAGATCAAAATGGAGGCGGCGGCGCCAATGACGGCGCATTTGTAATTGATAATACAGGTAGTATTGGTATGAATACACAAACTCCTGCTGCACAGTTGCATATTAATAAATCATCGACACCTGCTGCAGGCACCACTGATACAGATCAGTTAGTGGCCTTTACTGTAGATGGTAATTCACACGGTAGAATAGATTTGCATACTACTTCACAAAATGCCTCACGAAGATCCACAGTATATAGGACAACTTCTAGTACTTCTCATGGTTATGGTGTAAGTGCTTATCATATGCCAACACTGGACATTGGTAGAGTTGACCAAGGAAATAAATGGGATGGCACAAATGGTGATGGAGCATACACAGGCGGTCTTTATCAACAACCTAGATATACCCGAAAAGCACATTTCAGTGGACAAATAATTGGCAACAACACATATTATACTATTGCAGAAAATTTGAACGATACTAGATTTACAATTGAATGTTTTTGTGGAGATGCAAGCTCAAGAGACTATAAAAAATACGCAGGTTACTATACAAGTACTGGATATGGTGTTTATGGATTAAATGAACTATTACATTCAAATGGAGGCTGGAACAGTGGTAGCTTTGATATGAGAGTATCTGCTCCCAACGGTAATTTAAGTATTGACTTGAGATTTAGTTCGTACTATAATTCAGCAAATATAGGTTCATGGATTTGCATTTACACAGGATTCGTATAAGGAATAATTATGATTAATGAAAGCATGGGATATCAATATATAGATGCAGTTCTTGCACTAGTGCCACTTGCAAAATTTTATCCATCAGATGACGGTACTTTTGAAAATGTTGAATGGGTCGACGAAAGAACCCAGCCAACGGCAGAAGCAGTTGCGGATAAACTAGCAGAACTTAAAGCTACTGAAAGTTTATATTATTTACGCAAAGAACGAGATATTTTAATTGCAGAAACTGACTGGGTGTCAGGAGACGATGTACCGCAAGCTCTAAAAGACAAGTGGTATACTTATAGACAAGCATTAAGAGACATTACAAAAAATTATGATAATATTGCAACTGTGGTGTGGCCAGAGAAACCTGAATAACTGGATCTTAAAACTCCCTTAGAGCATAAATACTGTATAATAAGTTGAGGATCCTACAGACATGAGTTATATTGGTTTTGGCATTGTACACAGTCAGCAACCGTTTACAATCGACGAGTTTACAGGCGATGGTACCACTACAGTGTTTACACTTAGCACTCCAAAGCCAATTGTTAGCCGTGCAATTATTGTAACAATTGACGGTGTAGTTCAAGATCCAGGCGCACTAAACAGCTATGATTTAGATGCAAATGGTGATCTTGAGTTCAGTGAGCCGCCTGAAAATTTAGCAAGCATACGTGCATTGCACCTTGGTCGTAAGTATGATCTTGCTGTGCCAATGGACGGTAGTGTAACTCCCATAAAAATGGCACCAGATGCCAATGGCGATTTTCACTTTGATACAGATACACTTTATATAGACTATCTCAATGATCGTGTGGGCATAAACACAAGTACCCCCCAGCATGCCCTGGACGTAGTTGGAGATATTCATGCCAGCGGTAATATTACTGCTGGCGGAAACATAACGCTTGGTGATGCAGACACAGATAGTGTAACATTTAATGCAGACATTACAAGCCATATTATTCCAGATGCTGACAATACATATGATTTAGGTAGCGCAACTAAAAAATGGCGTGCTTTATATGTAAGTGGAAGCACAATACATTTAGGTAATGTACAACTAAAAGACAATGCAGGAAATTTCCGTGTTGTTAACAACAGCAATGTACTTGTAGATGTAGAAGCCGACAATATTACTGCAAATAGTTTTACAGGTCCAATAAGTGGCAATGTTACTGGAACAGTAAGTGATATTAGTAATCATAACTTAGATGCACTAGGCAATGTTAACTTTGCAGTTGCTCCAACAAATGGTCAAAGTATTATATGGGATAATGCAAACAGTCAATGGATTGCTGGAGATAGTTTTAACCAAAGCGACTTTGACACAGCAATACAAGCAAAAAGTATAGGCGTACTTAGTGATGTAGATATTACTACAAACGCACCAAACACAAATCAGAGCTTAATTTGGGACGGCAGTAAATTTATACCAGGCGATAGTTTTAGCCAAAGTGATTTCGATACTGCATTTACAGCAAAAGACACAGATGCATTAAGCGAAGGTACAACTAACCTTTATTATACAAACGAACGTGTTGACGATCGTGTAGCAAACTTAATTGTAGACGGCGTAGGTATTAGTAAAAATTATGACGATGCTGGTAACTTACTTAATATTGCAATTAATTTTACAGAATTTGACAGTGATGATATTATAGAAGGTAGTGTAAACACTTATCTTGCTAGTAGAACTACAGATGCAATTCCTGAAGGTACAACTAACCTTTACTATACAGATGATCGTGTAAACACATTTTTAGCTAGCGGTGCAGTAACAGAGTTTAAAAGCGGATTATTTAAACTAGAAAATGACTTTGCAGAAGGTGATTATGTTGCAGACGATTATACAAATACATTTGTAGCAACAATAGGTTCTGGTTCTCTATCAGCAGACCGTACAATTAATGTACCTGATTTGAGTGGCTCTATTTTATTAGACAGTAGTAGTATTGGAGATTTAAGTGATGTAGATATTACAACAACTCCGCCAACAAATGAACAAGTATTGATTTGGGACAACGTTAACAGCAAATTTATTCCTGGAGATGCTGCCGCTGACTTTACAGATTTAACTGGACAGATTAGTGCAGGACAAATACCCAATAGTATTATAACAAATGCAATGTTAGATCCAGCAAATGTTTTTGCAGATCAATTTACTGCAAATGGATCAAGTGCCGCATTTACACTTAGTCAAGATCCAGGTAGTAAAAATGCAATACAAGTTTTTGTAGATGGCGTACCACAAAAAGCAAGTGGTTACACAGTAGTAGGTACAACACTAACACTAGGCGGAATTCCAACAAATGGACAAATTGTAGAAATACGTGGATATGGTGTAGCATTGCCAGTGGGCACAGTTACAGATAATAGTATAACTGGTGCGAAACTTCAAGACGGTACAATAGGCAGTAATAAGATAGCCGCAGCTGCATATGCAAGCCAAACATACACTGGCGACAATACAACTACAGTATACACAATGAACAACGATCCTGGTTCTGCACAAGCATTACTAGTAATGGTAGACAATGTTATACAGGAGCCTGATGAAAACTATACAGTAAGTGGTACAAGTTTAACATTTACAGGACCTCCTGCATTAAATGCAAGAATTTATATAAGATATTTAGGTTTACCAGCAGGATTAAATGTTGTTGCAGACGATAGTGTAACAAATGCAAAATTAAATTTAACATACACAAGCAACCAGTATACAGGAGATGGTAGCACTGTTGATTACACAATACCAGCAGGACATAATGCAAACAGTTTGTTGTTAATTTTGGACGGTAGTATACTACCACCAAGTGATTACAGTGTGGCAGGAACAACGCTAACATTTGTTAGTCCGCCACTTCTTAATCAAAGTATAGATATAAGGTATATGCCAGTATGAGTAGAGTAAGAAATTTAGTAGACTATCAGAGTCAAATAAGTGATTTAGACGGAGATAGTACAAGAAATTTAAATATTAATGGTACAATTACTGCAACGGCAGTTGATAGTCCCAATGTTCCAGATGTTAACTTAACAATTGCTCCTGAAACATTGGAAATACAAGTAGATGCGCCTGATGCAGGACAGGACATTATGTGGAAGTGGACTTGGGAACAAAGTACCCTTCCTTATGCAAGACGTACAATTACAAACAGTGCAGAATTAAGTGTACCTCTTTATAAAGAAGGTACATATGTAGTTAATAACTTTGCAGCATATGACATACATGGTAGCATGACACAAACACACAGTTTGTATTTGAAATGGGTAAACAGTGCTGGTACTGACAACTTAGTTAGTTGGGCATCAAGTGCAGGTCCAATCAGTGACACACATCCAGATATAAATGGAGGAAATGCAACAGACGTACAACGTATTACAGTTAGCGTTCCTGCAACTATTACACCGCCTAGTTTGACTAACCCAAGTGTTGCATACACCGTAACAAACAATGCAAGTGGAAGTTATACATTTAGTGGAAGTGCAAAAGGCGACAATCCAAACATAGGCCCGTTTTACAGAGGCGGCACATATACAATTAATATTTCAGCTACTGGACATCCGTTTTATTTTACAACAGACAATGGCACTAACTTCAGTGCTGGTACTTATTTTGGTGAATACACAACTGGCGTAACTGGTAGTAGGACTGATAGCGGTACTATAACATTTACAGTACCAGCAGGTGCACCAGATACATTATACTATCAGTGCGGTAATCACAGTGCAATGAGAGGCGAAATTACAGTCAAGGACTTGGCCGTTGAAACAAACATTAATGGAAATTATGTAGTTTACTTCCAACACACACAAGAAGGACATGCTACACCAGTTGAATTGAGGCCAATTCCAAGTCTTGTTAATCAGATGTGTATTGTTTATGATGCTGGTACAAATAAGTTTGTGCCACAGGACTTGGCTACATATGTAGAAAACACACCAAGTTTTGAAAACAAGATACGTGAAGTAGCAGGTACAGCAGAATTAGTTGTAGAAGACGGATCAGCAGTCATTGCAAAAGTTAATGTGTATGATGATAGTACATATCTTCCACTTACTGGAAACAATCCTGGTGATCAGGCATTTGCTACTGACACAGACATTTTATATATTTGGGACGGCAGTGCTTGGCAACAAGCCGGAGCGGCAAACAGCGATGACTTAACTGAGGGAACTACAAACTTATTTTATACAGATGCAAGAGTAGGAACCTATTTAAGTGGTAATGGATATGATACTGCAACTAATATTATTGCTACAATTACTGACAGTGCGCCCACTACATTAGATACCTTAAACGAATTAGCCGCCGCTTTAGGAGATGATCCTAACTTTGCAACAACAACAGCAAATAATATTGCACTTAAAGCACCTTTAGCTGATCCTGAATTTACAGGGCATGTTGGTATAAATTTTAGTAACCCAAGTTCAACAGGTTCAAGGTTAGTGGTTTTGGGAGATGCAGGCTCCAATGCTTTATTTGTAAAAGGTAACGCAGGCTCAGGCACTAGTTGGGGTCTGGGAGTTAATGCAGGAAGCACTAGTGCTGATGCTAGTTTTAGAGTGTATGACAAAGATGGTTCAGCTTCATATGTTTATGTAAGAGGTGACGGCAACGTTGGTATTGGTACAGCTAGTCCTGCTGATAAAATGCATATCTACAATGACTCAGGAACTACTGTTTTTAGAGCAGATGTAAATTCTAATAGTACAGTTGGCTTGGAAATTAACAAAACAGGATCAACTACACAGTCTTGGAAAATTGCTGATGGTATTACACACAACGGAGCACTACAGTTTTATGATGCTACAGATGCCGCGGTAAGAATGCATATAAATGGTGATGGCTTAATTGGTATTGGGTCAACTAGTCCAGATAGAGCATTAACTATAGAAGGTTCAGATTTTTCAAGTTCATCCATTAGACTAAAAAGAACCGGAGGCGGCAGTAGTAACGATGCTGGACTACAATTTGAATCTGCGGCTGGGGCCAATGCAGACACTGGCTTAGGTGGTATATGGTTTCAAAACAGTTTAGATGGTAATGCATATGCATTGATTAGAGCGAGGACAGATGATTCAACTGGTACAAGTGGTAGACTAGATTTCATGACTAGCACCTCACTTGTAAACAATTCATCATCCCCTAGTTTAACTATAAAAAGCAGTGGTAATGTTGGGATTGGAACTTCAGCGCCTGGAATGACCCTTGATGTGGATGGGTCAAGTGGGCCTAATGACATTGCAAGATTTAGCGGTCCAAATTCTGGTGGTATAACATTTCGTAATTCTACATCTAATGAATTTGTGATGCACACAGCCACATCTGATGCTTTAGTTTTTGGTACAAATGGCAACAATGAACGTGTGCGCATAACTTCCGACGGTGTTTTGCGGGTTCAAACCGCAGGTAACACAGTAGATGGTACTTATTATAGCACGGCAACAATTAATAACACAGGGTCAAATACTTACAGTAGATTACGTTTTGATAGATCGGGATCAGCACGTTGGGGACTAACACTTAATCCTAATGATCAATTTTCTATTAGTAAATTATATAACAGTGTTAATGACAATACCCTTGTCATTGATGATGAGGGTAAGGTGGGAATTAATACAAATAGTCCGCATGGTAGATTCTATGTTAGTGGTGGTGTAATGGCTCATGCTTTTGATGGCGGTGGTAACTGGAGATCACTAGGATCCTTTGGACAAGGCAGTGGAACTTATTGTCACGTAAAAACATCTTTAACATATAATTCTTATAAAATGACAACATTTCGTGCAACTGGGTTTTTACCATATAGTGCTACAGGACATGGATATTTGGGTTGTTACACTTACGGAGCCACACCAGGTTCTCCATATGGCCAATCTAATTTTAATTTAGGTAATCATGCAATTGCTTACAGTCAATACTATGCAAGTGATAGTGCTTTAGTTCTTGTATGGAACTGGGGTACAACTTATAATGGTTTTTGGCTAGAGTATCTATCAACTGGTGGTCCTTACGGAAATGTAATAGACGTTAATGTTGTAGCACATACAAATTCTAATTCAACTTCAGGAGTTTATTAATAATGGATAAGTTTTACGAACATGTAAGAGAGGATGGCTTAATAGAGTATAGGAACGAAAACTATGATACATTGATGGCCAAAATAGCTGAAGAAAAAAACAGAACTGATATACCAGCTGATGCAGTTATTCCTACTGCAGAAGATGATCTTAATGTAATTTTAACGAATAGAAAATATGCCTATCCTCCTATAGAAGACTTTGCTGATGCTTGGGTAAAGCAAGATGAAGACGCTTTAGAAGAATATAGACAGAAATGTTTAGCTGTAAAAGCAGCACATCCTAAACCCGAGTAAACTTAAAAACCTTAATCTAAAATAATCGATAAATAAGTGTAATAGCGATAGGATTATTACATGTCAAGTAAAGGTTATGAACTAGTACAACTTGCAAAAAGTTTAGTTGTAGATGCCAGTGGCACAATCACAGATTTAGATATAGATACAACTAATATTGACTCTTTGGTTAATATTGACTTGGCAATTGCACCTGAAGTTTTAGAAATACAAGTTGATGCACCAGCCGCAGGACAGGATACTGCTTGGTTATGGACTTGGGAACAAAGCACACTTCCTTACGCACGTAGAACCATAACAAACTCACCAGAAGTAAATGTGCCTTTATATAAACAAGGTACTTACACTATTAACAACTTTGCTGCGTATGTTACACACGGCAGTATGACACAAACACATACGTTATATTTTAAATGGATAGACGGTGCTGGAACTGATAACCTAGTGAGTTGGGTAACTAGCGCAGGTCCAATTAGTGACACACATCCAGATATAAATGGAGGAACTGCAACTAACGTACAGCGTTTAAGTGTAAATGTTCCTGCAACTATTACACCACCTACACTAACAGCACCAACAGTAAGTTACAGTGTAACAAATAACGGCGCTGGTGCGTATACGTTTAGTGGCAGTGCGGCTGGAGATAATCCAAACCTAGGACCGCTTTACAAAGGAGGAACTTATACGTTTAATGTAAACGCAAGTGGACATCCTTTTTACCTATCAACAGATAACGGAAGTAATTTTAGTGCAGGAACCTACTTTGGGGAATATACAAGTGGAGTAACAGGAAGCAGAACAGACAGTGGCGCAGTAACATTTACAGTACCCAGTAATGCACCAGATACCCTGTATTACCAGTGTGGTAATCATAGTAGTATGCGTGGGGCAATAACAATAAAAGATTT
>CESM01001901.1_pt1 | contig 28757 bp, 36 predicted proteins | sample 361421 | NCBI WGS metagenome assembly CESM01 (sample SAMEA2622219, study PRJEB7988) | marine metagenome | isolation source: saline water (ENVO:00002010), including | reverse complement strand
CTCTAGAGCTCGATCAGCTTCTTTATCTAGAGGACGATTCTTATACCAATTACCAGTGTCAGTATCAAACTGTCGACACAGTTGGCTAATCTCGTCAGCCGTGATAGCATATTTTTTCTCAACAGCATGACCAGCTATAGCTACCATAATTTGATACATCTTATGATACCAGCCAGTTTTTGAGATAGTGCGGTATTCTGTAGCTAGACGCTTAGGCCAGAATGGACAATCATGATACGAAGACCAGTTGTAGTCAGCATCCAATTTGTTCTTACGATATTCTACAATCTGCTCTTGCATTGCAGCGGGTAATCTATCAAAGAAACTATTAAGATTAGTTTTCTCTGGCATTGGATGCTTAAACATTAACTCGTCTGGGTCAATAAAAGAACCGTCAACACTAAAAATAAAATTGCTAGCGTTAGCATATTCTCCAGGAACGTAATACATCCGAGATAGATCTTTAGTCTGTCTGTCTCCGAGGTCGCCGAGCTCAACCTGTAGTGCATACCAGAAATTTCTGATGTTCTCATTTGCAACAGGTTTCGTAAGTGGGAAGACAAGACGAAACTTTGGCGTAGCTTCACTGCTGCTAGCAGTACTGTAACACACGAACCTATAATCAGGAAATTTTCGTATGAGGTCATTAGATAGTTCTCCTTCAAATTCATAATCATCAACGTCAACGCAACACCAGTTACACCATTCAACTACATTATCATTTGCACGTGTAGTGTCAGGCTTGTATGTTGCTGGTGACATGAGTGGAGCATCTTTCTTGCTTTTCCGTGGTTCTTTGGATAGCTTATACAAGACGCGTTCAAACGCGTTGAAGTCGTGTAGATCAACGCGTTTGTCAGTTTTATTATCAAAGATGCTGTCAAACAGCGTCAGTGAGATTACCGGTGTTGTCATAATGTTCAGGTGCTTTCCAACCAGCTGGTTTCACGAGATCAGGCAGGCCTAGCGGATTTGGACGTGATTCTTTTACGCCAACTTCCTTAGCCATATTAGCTGCGTGTACACGATTCCATGCTTCATGTGCATCTACACCGAATGCATCCATTGTACCAATTGCAACCACACACAAATCAATCAAGCCATCTACAATTTCTGGAGCATTGCGATCATATATCGCTGCAGCTCGTGTTTCATTAAGTTCTTCTTCAAGAAATTGAAGACGAAACTCGAGAAACTTTTGCATCATCTCGACATTATCTTTGTTAGCTTCAACCCAATCATGCACACCGTACTTGGCATGCATATCATTAATATCTTTTACCCAATTTGTCATAGTATTATTATACTCCATTTTGTCTGATTTGTACACCATTTTATGCAAAGAATTCATCGAGGCTTGCCACTGGCTCGGGCGTCCAGCCAACCGCTTCAAGGATTGGCGTTAGAGGTTCGAGGAATGTTTTGTTAAATTGCTTGTCATAGTCAACATAGTTATTTAGCTTGAATTCTTGAGGCAGTACATCTGGAAAAGCGATAACATTTTCTTGCATGATGTTAGGAACTTTCATATAAGTGAAAAATATACGAGAACCATTTGTCACTACTTCATATTTGCGGCTAAGTTTATTGTCTTTGATTAATTTATTGTAGAGCAAAGAACCACGTACATGAATAGGTGTACCTTTCTTATACACGGTTTTTCTGTCGCTGTAATCTCTGATGTTAGATACTGAACGAGGGAACGCAACCTTTTCCGGTGAAAGAGACTTGAACTCTTCTTTGAATTTGCGGATAAAGTTTTGTGTATCTGTCTCAGTGCCAGAGATAATCACATTAAATATTTCTTTGAACTTATCGCGACATACTTCAGGTGTTGAAGACTTGATAGCCTCAATACCCATGATCTTAAGTTTTGGCTGTGCGTACTGTACACCTTCAGAGTTATGTACATTGAGAATATAACGCTTCTTGGCTGTCCATATACCACGATTGGCGATAACCTCCCTACCCATTTCCATACGCTGTTTGTGACAATTCATTTTAGCGAATAGATTTTCATAGGCAAGCTCAAGGTTAGGCTCGAAATGTTCTTGGCATATCTTATCAAGAAACTTAACTGGATCTTTAGGCTTGAGCTTTTCTACCATAGGACCAAAGTTAACATACAAACTATCGGTGTCAATTGCAATAACATAGTCAACATTATCTGTTTTCATTACTTTGTTCATTGCTTGGTTCATATGTCTTTCGGCCCACTGGATCGCCAGCTGGCCAGTAAGAGTGACGCCCTCGGCAAGACGGAGGTCGAAGTATTTGAAGTATTGATTGCCGAGAGCGCCATAAAGCGAATTCATAAGAATCTTGATAGCCATCTGCCTGTTATTGAGTCGATTGATTTCTTTTTCCAACTCAATAGATTTTTCTTGTTGATAAGAAGTTTCTGCGGCAAGCATCATATTCTTAATAGATCGCCTATCACCATAATAGTCTTCAATGATACGTGGAATAACACCATCAATGTCTTTGCGATATGTTGAACCATTTGCAGCGACAGCATACGGAACTTCGATAGATGGAGCTTCCATGTAATAGTCAACACCTGCAACTTCCGATTGCGCAACCAGAGTTTCAGGACTCATGTTCCACTGCACAATAATATTAGGATAAAGAGAATTCAAATCAAAGGACACCACCCAATCATGAGCACCGACCTGCGGTTCTTTGACATAGCCACCGGCAAACTTTGTCTTACCAGCGTCTGGTCTTGTAACGAACGGAACTTTCTTTTCGCTTAGTAGTTTACGATAGATGATTGATTCCCATATGGCTGTGACACCAAACGTATCGGAATAGTTGACACCACCCTTGTACGCAACAGTTAGAGCCAGAGTAATCAATCCCATCTTATCTTCGAATCTTTCGATAAGCTCAACGTCTTTCATATTATAGTCAATGTATTTTTGAAAGTCATCTTTGTAGAGATTCTTTAGAGAGCCGGATTCTTCGAACGATAGTTTCTTATCACCAAGAACAACATACGCGATATGATTAAGTTTGTATGATTCTTGTGGACCATACGAATAACCAAACTTTTTGAAGAGCTCGAGATAATCAAGCTGTTCAATACCTTTGATGTCATATGCATCTTCGGTACGACCTTGGCGTGTGATTTGTCTATAGTCAACCATACCCCAAGGAGAGAATCGCTTGATAGATTCTACACCAAGGATCTTGGCTGTACGATTTACAAGGTATGGAACATCAAAGAAACGAATATTCCAACCGGTGATCACGTCAGGACAGTGCGATTCGTCTGCCCAGAATGTAAGAAACTTTTCGAGTAGACTTGCTTCATCACGACAACGATAGTAGCGCACAGGCTGGATGAGAGATTTCTCAGTATTGAAATCACCATAGCCCCATACGTGATAGAGTTTAGATTTACTTGATTTGTAAGTGATAGACAGAATACGTTGACTGGCTTCGCTTGGATGTGGAAAGCCATCTTCGTATTCTGTTTCAATATCAAACGTACCTACATCGATAAACTCACGTTTAAAGTCGATATCGCGAGGAAAGCGCTGACTAATATATTGATGAATATAATTCTTACTGCCAAAGATTTTCCGGCCGGATACATCGCTGTTTTCTTCTAGCCACTGCTTAGCATGGCGCATGTTGTCCATCTCGATTGGCGCGATGTTAAGACCATCGAGAGACGTCCAGCCTGTTTCTTTTTGACATGCAGTAAAGAATACAGGCTTGAAATTCTTTTCGCGTTTATAGATTTTTTTACCGTGCGCGTTGTAGCCACGATATAGAATAGAGTTGCCGTAACGTACGACAGACGTATAAAAAGACATAATAAAACCTCCAACTTCAAGATATATTATACCATAGTTTTTAGAGTTTGTAAACCACTAAACTGCAAAACTTTCGCCACAACCACAGGAGGCTGTCGCGTTTGGATTAATAACCTTGAGATAGGATCCACCTAGTTCACTAACGTAGTCGACCGTACAGCCGGCTACAAACATTTCTGCCATGTCATCGATACAAAGAATATTATCGATAGTTGGACCAAAGCCTCTCATATCTGAGAGACTCCAGTCATACGTAAAGCCTGAGCACCCGCCGCCTTTAACAGATAGTAGAATATACCTGCTTTTGTTATCCTTGACGAGTTTTTCCATATACTCTTTTGCTGATGGTGTCAGCTCAATCATACAGGAATCTCAGAAATAGTTACGGCTCGCATTCTTTCAACGAGTCGGTCTGCTCTATTTGTGACTTGCTTATACCAACGTGAGTCTACCATTTCGTCAGCTGCTGATTCCCAATCTCTATTATCGACTCCACGTTTCATCCCTTGAAATTTTGATAAACGTGGTCTACCCATGTTAAACATCATGTTAGCGATAATTAGTTGGACTTCTTCGGGCAATTCATAATAGTCGGGATAGAGGGTTTCGCAGTCAGACAGTACGATTTCGACGTCTGTGTCAAAGCATTCGTTGACTCTGTCTTCTGAGACAGGTGTTCCGACGGGTTCGCCCCTTTCCGGATCGTCGTCCCTAACCAGATGACCAATGCCAAAAGTAGGAAGGCCGAGATGATCGAGATAGATCTCATATTTTACTCCTTCGTCTTCTGCAATTTCTTGTCTAAGTTGATCGATATTCATAATTAATTCCTTCTTGTGAATGAGTCGGGTATATCTTTTTCGTTATTACAGTTGCAGTCATAGCACACGTCGTTAACGCATTCTTTACATTCTCCGCTTTTGCAGTGACATGAATGACCACACTTATTGCATTTAGCCATAGATACCTCCTAGAATAAAAGGGCAGAATAATCCTCCACCCTTTTATTTATTTAGTTTAAAGCTTCAACTTCTTCTTCGGTGTATGGCCACATTAAATCCAGATCCCTTTTCTTTGCAGTGTGCGTAGTCTTTGTTCTAGATCTACATGGTCAGTTGCTTGTGAAAGATACTTTGTATAAGGATCCATCCATAGGTTAGTCCACCACGTTTTAAATTTACTCATTGCTTAAACTCTTTCTGAATAGAATTAATAGTAGCAGCATTGAGTTCGTGCAGGATTTGCCAATAGTTTTCGCCATTGTACTCGTACTTAGAGATTTGTTCTGCAACCTTTTGATTAGCTTGTGTTTGGCGAGCAATCATCATGCCAATCATAATACCTTGAAGAGATTTCTTTACACTACCAATGAGTCCTTCAAGAAGACTCTTGGAGTAATTGAGAGCTATTGTTGTCATTTGTTAGTTCCTCGTTTTTTCCAATTGAAATTTTACGAGGCCGCTTTTCTTCCGGAAGGACTACTTCAAGTCCGACAGTCAAGATTCCATCCGTTAGATCTGCTCCAGTTACTTCGGTGTATTCCGACAGTCTAAATGACTTTTTCCAATTTCGAGCACTAATACCCTTGTGAACATACTTATCTTGTGATCGACGCTGAGGTCTGTCACCTTTGATAGTAAGGACATGGTCTTTAACTTCAATGTCAATATGTTCTTGTTTGAATCCAGCCACAGCGAGTTCAAGAGAATATTTGAGCTCTTCATCTTTTACTACATTATGTGGTGGATAGGTATCCTTCGCATGCTTGTGAATGTTCTCAAGCTGATCGAAGATGTGGTCAAAACCAATAAAACCCGAGCGCGGGTATACGATGTTTCCAGTCATATGTTCCTCCTATTGACTAGCAAGGTTTGTGTAGGACCTCTTTCGAGCATCCTATAGTATATATATTCTTATTCCATCGGCGTAATGCCAAGCCATGCACTAAATCCAAATACTTCCATAATCATGAAAGTAAAGAACATAATAACCATAGCCCACATTATAAGTTTGCCATTAAAGTTAGATGCTGCGAGTTTGATAGCAAGAATTTCGTTGCCAAAAAATCGAAGCATTAGTTCAAATTCGTTCTCGTCTTTTTTTACTGCGACGCCAGTCTTTTTCTCTTCAGCCACAATCGTAGCCTGTAAGAATTACTTGGATCCAATATTGTACTTCGGACATAGTTCCCAGTTTCCTTTTTCCTTATACGGAATAATCTTAATCTGACGAAGAGGCGCGAGTGGTTTAGCGCGTTCAGCATGTTCAATATCAATTAATCCCCAATCGCTCATGAGTTGAGCTATTGTATTACGTCTTGCAATGTCATTTTCTTCAAGATTAGATTTTTTTCCATCAAGCAAAAACAATTCTTTAAAGTGAACGATAAAGTATCGTCCCTGTTTATGCAGTATATGACATGACTGAAATAACTTTTGTTCTTTTCTAGATGCGACACCGATTCTTGTAAGTGTTTCACGAACTTTTAAAAAATCGTCTGGCTCGTTTAGTATAACCTCAAGCATTGAAGCAGGTGTCCACTCAATTATTTTATTTTCTTCCACCTTTATAAACCTTTTTTCTCAATTCTTCCATTTGATCAGGAGTGATAAGGTCGTAGATCTGGCGTGCTTTTTGGTTGCTATAGCCATAGTATTGTTTAACTACTTCCACATCACTGGACGACTGTGCTTTCGTCCATTTGGAAAAACGTTTCTTTTTCCTGACTATATTTATAAGAAAATCAAATTGAAGACGATTATCAAGGTGAGCATGTAGATTCATCTCATTGGCCATGAGAACTGTGTCATTGAAATAAGACAGGCCACGATTTACCATGAAGGCGTTGTAACCTTTCTCGGCAATATCGTCCACCATAATGTCTTGTTTGCTATCGTTAATAGCAGTAAGATACTGAAAAGGATTCATTAGAACCAACCTAACTTTACGCCATTATGAGCGATAATAAAAAAGCAAGCGACCAAATGAGTAATAACCCATATTGTACGTAAGATAGCTGCAGTGTCACTTTCATTGTCATCTCCTATTTTGCTGCCAATTGTCTTGGCCCATATTCTCCAAGCTCTATGCAAATTCAACATTAGCCATAATCTCTGTCAAGCATGCTACCACATTGAGTTCATGGTCGGCTACAAACGCGTGCTTATATTGATAGTCAGCAAGAATAAGAACGAGTTGCGGAATTGATTGAGGCTTTATATACGTTGTAGATTGATCATACAAAGATCTAAAGATAGCTGTAGCATCCATGTCCATGTTGTTAACAACCCATGTACGCATTTTCTTAAAGTCTTTGTCTTTCAGAAGCTTTACAAGCTCATCTATACTAGATCCAGTAGAACTAGAAGATAGCCCAATATAAGTCCCACTAACACTGGCTCTTTGCAATTCATTTAATACTCTCCTCCAATCAGGCGCATGCTTCATAATAACTGGCGCGATATCTTTTACGTTGTGTTGTACGTTTTCTTCTTTAAGAATAAACGTAGTGCGACTAAGCATTGATTCACATAGAGTGACCATGTCTTTCTTAGTCGTATTGAATTCATATACACCGCATCGAGAATGTAGTGGTTCAATAATACGATTCTTAAAGTTGCAGGTTAGAATGAATCTACAGTTGTTTGAGAATTCTTCGATAAAGCCACGAAGAGCAGGCTGTGTTGATTGAGGATTAAGGTAATCTGCCTCATCGAGGATGACAACTTTGTAGCCACCTTGGAGAGATACACTTGAAGCAAACTGTTTGATCTTGCCACGAAGAGTATCGATGTTACCTTCTTCTGATCCATTGATCAGGATAAAGTCAAGACCAAGCTGGTTACACAATGCTTTTGCAACAGTGGTCTTACCTAGGCCGGCTGTGCCGGAAAAGAGCATGTTAGGTAGCTCTTTATTGTTAATGATTTCTTGGAAAGTTTTCTTAAGTGCATCTGGTAAGATACAATCAGAAATAGTTTGTGGTCGATATTTCTCAACCCATAAAAACTCATTAGACATTCACATACTCCATAATAAAAATAAAGGTGCGGACTAACCATAGGTCCGCGCGGGTGTATTACGGCACCACCCGTAGTGTGGTTACTCAGAGTCATCCGCCATCGCGGCTTCTTGTTCAAGATTTTCCACGAGTTGGATAACTTGAATACACTGATCACGAAGACCTCCAATAGTAGAGAGCTCTTCGCCTTTAAAGGCACCACGTTGAGTCATAGCATCAATTACTGCCACAGTCGATCGGGCTGATTTATTTGCTAGCTCTTGTAGTTGCTCGACAGTTTCTGACATGTCATACTCCAAAAGTTGATGTTTTTTCGAGTGCGATCCAGTATTTCAGGTCTACTTCTTTATTACTGAATTGCGAGATAAGTTTCGATGAGATCTGAACTTCGTAATCGCCCGGAAGCATTTTCAGATTATTGATACTTAAGATAAAATTAAACACGGCACCATCCGGGTACGTACCATCGACGTCAATGGAAAACGCATTTGATGTCATGTTTTGGCTATCAACCACAGAAAGACTGAGTACACCATCTTGACCAGTGATGGATACTTCGCTATGTCCAAGAGTTGATGCAGCGCGCTTTAGCTTATTCAATGTGTCATTGTCTAGAGTAAAGCTTACATCTGCGCTTGGCATAGTAATATCTTTTTGTGGTGTTGTCAATGTTTCTTCTGCAGAGAAGAAGTACTTGACTTTAGATCTACCAGATGAATCTGAGATACGAACTGACTCGTCTTCAAATTGTAGATTAGGTTTATCGACGAGATTAAGTACGCCAATAAATTCGTTAAGATCATACACACCAAAATCTTGAGAGAAGTTTTCACCGACTACAGCAGTAGCCAGAACATTACGTGCTTCTGAGATTGTTTTGATTGTGTTGCCAGAACGAACAAGGATATTCTGGTTGATACCAGAAAAATTCTTTAACACGGCGAGAGTGCTATCGCTTAGTTCCATAATATACTCCATGTTTCATTATTAGATTATTATACCACAGTTTTGCTACAATGTAAACCATTAAGCAGCAATCTTACTAAAATTCTTTTCTTTCTTGAATTCTATCTTTGACTCAAACTTACCGTCAAGGATTTCACCCTTATGAGATATGATGAATGCGTTTGTACTATCATCAAGAGTGTATAGGATCTTAAGTAGATTTTCTACACCAGCATCATCGAGTGATGAGTCAAACGTTTCGTCAAGAACGAGAAGATTTGTGGAAACTGAATTCTTCATCTTAGCAATCTGTCTCCACGTAAACAGAAGTGCAAGATCGATACGTTGCTTTTCACCTTCACTGAAAGAAGCATAAGTAAATTCATCTCTGTGTCGAGAACGAATTGTTTCATTGAACTCTTCATCAAGATCAAAGTGTACATAGAAATCAAGAACCTGTAAGTACTGGTTGATAAGCTGGTTCATTACAGGTAGATACTGCTTAATGATTTTTGTCTTGATTCCTGTATCTTTAAGCATTTCACCAAGGACGAGTTTGTATGTATACTCGTCGTTAGCTTTAATTTTTTTGTCTTGCAATTCAGAAAGCTGCTCTTTGATTTGAGTCAAATCAGCATTGGCCTTTTCCAGATCAGCACCTACATCTTTTTCGAGATGTAGCTGGTATTCTTGGATTTGTTTCTGGAACGAAGAGATCTGCTGGTTGTTCTCACCGAGTTCAGATACTTTAGATCGAAGCGCTCGAAGTACGCTCCCGGTCTCGCTAATCTCTTTCTCCACCTCGGTCCCCTCCGCACCGATCTTACGGCATTCGGATTGAATACCATTGGCTTCTTGCTTTGTCGATTCGAGAATCCCATGTTTATGCGAGTCTGAAATGGCTTGGTCGCATACGGGACACGACTCATTCTCTTCGAAAAACTTGATCCTTTTCTTGACGTTGGCGAGATTTGTCTGCCTATCCTGACCTCCGAGCATAAGGGCCTGGCGTTTATCATGTAAAGCCGACAACCCTTCCTCGGCGACTCGAATAGATTCTTCGAGGCCCAGGCTAAGCTCACTATTCTTAGCCTGTAGTTCATCGATACTATTCTGCGATTCATGTATCCTATGTTCATAGTTTCTCCTATTCTCCTCAGTCAGAGTAGAGACATCAGCAATATACTTTTTCTGTGTATCTACCTTATTCTTCGTGAGGTCTATGTTGTAGGAGAATTCTCTTAGGGAATCTTTAATGACATTAATTTCTTCTTTCAGGATTTGATTCATCTTAGAGAATACACCAATATCGAGTAACTCTTCAATTACGAGTCTACGATTATGAGGATTCAATTGCATGAACGGGATAAAGTTTGACGAACCAAGTACCACAACCTGATGGAATGACTTATGGTTAATCTTTAGAATGTTAGTTTCGAGAATACGTTGATATTCTTTTGCATGAGAAGACTGGTTAATCATCTCACCGTTTTTCCAGATCTCAAAGATGCCGGGCTTTATGCCTCGTACAATTTTGAACTGTGCAGCTCCAACTGAAAACTCTACTTCAACAACACACTGTTTATTGTTAATAGAATTCAAGAGTTGAGGCTTAGTAATATTGCGGTGTGGTTTACCAAACAATCCAAACGATATTGCATCGAGCATTGTTGATTTACCTGCACCATTCTGACCAACTACGAGAGTAGACTTACTTTGTTGTAAGTCGATTTCCGTAAAGCTATTGCCTGTTGATAAGAAGTTTTTGTATCGTATCTTTTTAAAAATAATCATGCTATCTCAAGAGCCTGTGCATGTGTCATAAGTTCACGCATCTGGATTTTTATTCGATCTTTATCCAGATCAGTGTCGACACCGTCGATGTAGTCGTCCATTAGCTTAGGAGTATCATCAACTTGCAGGCCTTCATCTTCTACGTTGGCACCAATAAACTCATTAAAGTTTTCTGCTATTTTCAAATCATACACTTCTTCATTCTGTATACGATCGATGAAACGATCAAATGAGAAAGTGTCTGACTTATTTACCACGACAACCTTGACAAATTTGTTTGTTAGGTGTGACGTCTTATAGTTATTATAATCCATTTCGTCGTCATTGTACACTATTTTTTCAAACAAAGTGTGTGGATTACGAATTTTTTCTACTTCACGAGTTTCGGTATCAATGATGTGGAAGTACTTAGGATCATGAGCATCAGACCAGAAGAATTCCATTTGGCTACCAAGGTACCAGATATTATCTCTACGTGATGCTGCATGAAAGTGGCCAGTAAGTACGAGCTCAAATTTATCAAATAGTTTGGCATCCATACCACCATGTGATTCGACACCACGCATGAGTTCGAATCCACTTAGTTCAAGATGGCCGCCCAGCCAATCAGCCTTACAGTCACGGATAAATTGCATAGACTTTTCGTAGTTGTCATTGCAAATCCAAGGGAGGAGAGCCATGCGTAGTGACCCGTATTCCATGACCGTAGGCTCCATGACGATATTAATCTCGTTCATGAAATGGCCGAGCAGTTCTTTTAGACTGTTTAAGTCATTAGTATTCTTATAGAACGTATCATGGTTGCCTGGGATAATATCCATAGCCATACCACGTTTACGAATCTCGTTAAGAAATGATTTACGATTATGATTTAGTGCTTTAAAATTTACAAATTTCCTGTGGTCATAATAATCCCCGAGGTGTAGGATTTGCGTAATCCCTCTTTCTTCACATTCAGGAAAAAAGACTTTTGAATAAAAGTCTGCTGAATTTTTGAGAAAGATTTCGGAAGAGTTACGTATACCACAGTGCGTGTCATTTAGTACTGCTAGTTTCATTGTTACCTTCAAGTGCTCTCATAATATTTGTAGGGTCTTCAACTTTACGGATTGTGGCATAGTCACCATGTACAACCCATTCTAAAACATCTCCTTCGGTCCACTGCATAGTAGACATGAGGTCGTCAGGAAATGGAAGAACGAGATCTTCTCCGTCTTCAATTACTGTTGTGATAAATGTTTTACTCATTCATGAACTCCGTCAAATCAGAATCTGCAGTTACTGCTCGCTTCTTCTTGATTTTTTCGACTTTACTAAATTCTTTTACTTCAGCGTCAAATGTTCTTACTTTATCAATACGATCTTTGAGTGTATCGATAAATTGACCAACAACATACTGGCTTAGATCATCACCTTCTTCTGTTGTAAGAAAGTTCTCAATACCAGAATTGGTTAGGTATTTCATCTTAATGTCTTGTTGCTTTTTCTCTTTAGCGATTCTTCGTAGGAATGCATACCACGTGATCTGTGTAAAGTATGCAAATGCATTTGGTTTACCAGTTCTTGTTGCGGCTGCTATATCGTAATTCAATATAGCTTTCAAACAGTTTTCAACTGCGTCCATAACCATTTCTTCACGATATGTGTATCGAATAAAATTAGATTTGTGAGACAATCCTTCAGAGATTCTAAGAAAGCACTGTGCAATATAATCAGGTACTTTTGGAATTTCTGTGTTTTCTGCTTGAGCTTTGTTTACGATAGTTACATACTCTACGACAGCCTGAGAAAAATCAGCGTTGTTTACATAATGTATGCTTGCTCGTTTTTGGCGTGCCATAAGGTCTACTCCGTTCAAAATATAGTACTATTATACCATCGTGTGTTGGATTTGTACACTATTATTTTTTGTTATTGAGTGCGAAAAAAAGGAGTGTACATTTGATTGAAATGGTGGTATAATAAAGTATGGTTTTCAGGGAAGGGATATACTAGTGCATAGTATCCTTAGGTTTGAACTTTACAACGTTCTGTCCCAGATCCTCTTCAACTTCTTCGTCTTCTTGTTCTAAGTGGTATTGTATAAAATCTTCCATCTCGTCGTCATCCATCTTTTCAAGCTTATCCATATCGAAGTCATGCTTCTTATTATTAGCATTCTTTTCGAGTTTGATAATCGTACCCGCGTAATGCTTGATAAGATCGTTAGAAGGTGTAACCTCTCCTATAACGTGTGCCGCGTTGATTGTGTGAAGAATCTTAGGATCCTCGGTGAATCCCATCCAAGGTCGAAATGCATAGAAACGAATACCGCGTTCCATATCTTCGCCTTGTACGATCCTTAGTGGACATCTAACTAAAATCGCTGAGTTATCTTCAGAATCCCATTCAAGCACTTCACATACAATTTCATCGTCGTTAGTTAACTTAAATTGTTTAATCGCAGGTTCTTTCATATTTCCACTCTGTAAGTTTTATTGTTAAACTTTTCTCTTTCATATATTCGGTGACGTTCTTCCGAATGTAGAGTAGCAAAGTTCTTTCTTTCATTATAACTAATATTATCTATAATATCATAAAGAGTAGTCGACTCACCGTTATCAGACTTTCTTAATCCTCGTCCAATTGACTGAAGAACTCTGATCTGGCTTTTTGAAGGTGACGCAAAGACAATATTGTGTAGATTCCTAATATTAATACCGGTACTAAAAGTACCCAAAGATGCGACAATGATAGCATTTTGTTGTTTCTCCACTATACCACGAATAGCTTCTCTATCCGATGTCTGTACGCTTCCAGATACAAAGAAAACTTTTCTGCCTTCCTTTACTTTATTATTTATAAGATCAAACAAGGGCTTTCCGTGTTTCTCCACGTAGTTGAAAAGCACTAAGGTGTTACCATCCTGATCGCTGGCCAGATTTGCTATGAATTTGTTTCGTCTTTCATTTCCCACGATCCATTCAATTTCTTCCTGATACGTTTTCTTACCAAAGTCCCGTCTGGTTTCTTCATCATAATCAAGAATGATTCTCTTGATGTCCAGTTGAGCCAAGGTGTCATTATCCTGTAGAGCTTTAGTAGTGGTAACTTTATATATTTTTCCGAATAGTCCTTGAAGTACAAGCTCATGTGTCTGTGTCCCGTCTAATGTTCCTGTTGTTCCAAAGCGGTATTCTGCTTCAGTTGCTTTATTCATGATTTGCATAAGAGATTTAGATTTAAATCCATGACACTCATCTCCGACTACCATGCCGAATTGCTCAAACCATGCTCGTGGTAGCTTATAGATTGATTGCCATGTACTAATAACAATCGGTGCACCCGGATCTTTTTCTTTACCAGAATAGATCTTGTGTATTAACTGATCAGGACATCCATAATCATTAAAGTCCGATGTCATCTGTTCTACGAGTGAGGTAGTAGGTACAATCACAAGAACGCGTTTTTCACTATCACCTCTCAGTACACCAAGAAAATATGAAAGCAATGCATAGATGATAAGTGATTTACCAGATCCAGTAGGAGATACAAGCACAGACCTTCTACGCTTCAGTCCTTCCATACACGCAAGAAACTGATAGTCACGAAGTTTAAAAGGTAGATTCATTTTCTCAATAAACTTGAGTAGATCTTTAGCCTCTACTTTATCTTCAGAATATGGTAGGCCATAGGTAGTACGTACAGCATCAATCTTGTATTGACGTGTTTCACAGAATTTAAGAAGATGGTATATTAGACCAGCCGGTAGTTCACCAGTATTTGAATCAAATAACCTAATCTTTCCATCCCAGACACGTCGCCTGTACGCGGGCATGAACTTATAACCCGGCACGTAAAACGAAAAGAATTCTTTTAATTCTTGTGCTGCACCGAAATCACAATCAATATGGAGATTGGCGTGATTTAGTTTCCGGACTCGAATTGCTTCCATTTAATAATATTTCCAATCGTCTGATGTCGCCACTTAATTGTATCTACAATTTCACTAAGTGTTTCTACTAGCGTCTTATAGTACTGAATCTTTTCTTCTGACTTCTGAATCTCAGGATCAGCATCATAATAGTATTCCATCTCACCCTTTAGAATCTTAAGACCGTCAAACGGATCTGGATCCCAACCGAACTCTTCAATCTTGCTTTGATCTAGCTTACCATTATAGTATAGCCACTTCTGCTTAAGCAAAGTCTTTTGCACAAACTCGGCTCGCTTCAAAAGCAGCTTTGCATTTGCAAGTTTATCGAGGTATTTGGAATGTAAGAGGGGTGTATCTCTAGAACTTTTATCAAGCTGTGTTTCACTAATAACATTATCTTGTGCCCAGTCTTCGAGCACCTGCTTCAAATCAATCATACTATACTCCAATTATAGAATTATCTATATCAGTTCAAAATAGGTAAATCTGAATGCAACAGTAAACGTGATAAACTCAGTTCCTGATGCAGTCGATTCAAAATTAATATCTCCTAAAGCAACGGGTATACATTCTAGATATTTAACTTGCTTTGATACATTGTTAGCACTATTTAAAATAGACAATGTAATGTCAGCATATGTAGGTGTACCGGTTGCAGTTCTGTCCATAGCCTTGACTGGTAAGTTATCAACTACTCTACGAATCCAAGAGTACATTTCGTTGTAGCCAGTCAGTGCTTCATCTAAGATGATAGTTGCGTTGAGTTCGTTGAAAGTAAGTGTACCACCAACGATTGGAACACCGGCGATCTTACGGAAAGGAACTTCCGATGGATTAAGAATCATGCCTGGGTGTGTAATTGTTTGCGCGAAATATTCCAAGTTAGGATAATTTTCACGATCTATCGACAGCTTATAAGCGGTCGGTTGTAGATAGTTTAGATTTGTGGTTAAGTCTGCCATGTTTCTATTTATATCTATACTCATAAAAAAAGGGAGGACCGAAGCCCTCCCAGTTCATTTTTGTACTTCTTCTTATGTGAGGATATTGTCCACACGGAAGATTCTGTAGTACTGGTTGGTTCTTGCTGATGCAAGACCGTCTGCAGGTGTAGCACCAACGAATGGGTTTGAAGCCATTCCGTAACGAGTCTTGAATCCGATCTTTGGCTGGAATGTGTCTTCCCCAACCGCACGAACCATTGTTAGTGGTACGTATGGGCAGTAGAAAATACCAGCATCGTATGGGTTAGTTCCCTTATAACCGACGTTGATGTAGTCTGTATCGGCATATGGGTCAATGTAAACCCGTGTGCGACCGTTAAGTACACCAGCGAAGGTGTTACCTGTGTCGTCCACGTTGAGGTTTGCAGAGATTGCAGGAGCGTAGTCAAGCATGCCTGTTGCTGACAAAGCAGATGCTACGTCAGATGAACAGATGATGAAGTTACCTTTACCGCGACGTGTTTCTTTAGCGATAACGTTAGCTTCACGCTCAAGCTGGACCAAAAGTCCTTTGAACTTCTCAGCAGACCAGCGGCCATCAGCGTCAGTTGACAAGTCAAAGATACCTTTTGTGGTAACGTTGGCTTGGCGTGCACCGATTTTAGCTTGTGAGTTGATTGTGCGAATTACTTCACGGTTGATTTCAGCCATGATCTCAGTTGACAGAATGTTAGCCAGTTCTGTTTCAGCATCCAAACCATGAATGGCTTTAAGATCCTGAGCAAGTTCCAGTGTGTATTCTGCTTTGAGAGCACGTGACTTAGCTGTCACGGTTGACTTCTCAATGGTGAAGCCCATCTCTGCAAAAGACTCTGTGGCATCGCCAAGAGCTTCAGCTTCTGCAGTTGTGTATGCATCACCGAGTGTTGGTACGTTAGAACCACCAGAGTCGACAAGTGTACCGTCGCCATCTGTGTCTGTTACACCGGATAGACCTGATGGTCCGCCTGTGCCGTTACCAGCTGTTGTTGAGTCACCTGAGTATCCAACAGGTGCTTCGCTGAATAGTGCTTCGTCGCCGTTTGATACGCCAGCTTTTGTCTTCTGGAAGGTTGACTTCATTGCGAAGATCAAACCTGTTGGACCAGTCATTGGCTGAACACCACAAACGTCGTAAGCCATAAGGTTAGGCATTGCGCGACGTACGAGAGCAATCAGTACTGGATTCCAGTTTGCAACATTACCTGTTGCGTTTGCTGGAGCAGCTTCTGAAAGCATACCTTCTTCGCGAAGTGCAGTTTCTTGGTTTTCCAGAACAGCAGCTGTTACTGCTTTCCGGTGTGCGTCTTTAATGGAACCAGCTGCTTCTTCATTCAGAACTGGTGCCCATTTTTCGACGAGCTTGTCGTAAGAGATTACGTTTTGCATCTTTAAGGACTCCCTATTATTTAGATGTCTTTTTAATGGCATTGAGGTACTGCGCCATAGAATCTGTTGAATCAACCTCGAAGGCATCATCTGACTCATCTACAACTTCTTCAGCAATTTTCGCAGCCTTGTTAAAGTAAGACTCTTTTACAGTTGCAACTTTTGATGCGAATGTTTCGTCATCATCAAAATCTACGTCTGCTACAAGAGACTTAAGTTTTTCAACTTGAGTTTCTGCAAGGTCGCGAGATGCTTCACGAATGATGCTTTCACGCTTATAGCCTTCCAGTTCCTCTGCCATTGCGATGGCGTTGCCAGTCTGATCGTTGAGTTTCTCTTCGAGTTCGTCAACTTCAGCAGCAAGTTCGTCAACCAGGTCGACTTTAGACTCAGGCACTTCGATGTAAGACTCAGTAAACAGATCTTTTAGATTGTTCATAAAGTTCTCAGAGATCTCTGTACGCAGACCAGATTGGACTGCTACCTTATTATCTTCCATCCACTGCTCAACTACGTAGTTAAGGTATGAATCAACCTTCTCTACAAGATCGGCTTTGGTTGTCTCGATTTCTTCAGACAATTCTTCATTGTACTTTTCTTCGAGACGATCAATTTCTTCTGACAGCTTAGATTTGATAGCTGCTTCAAAAATTGTTTCTGCCTTAGCTTTAAATTCTTCAGACAGTGTAGCTTCTTCGTTTACAAGAGCATTCAAGTCTTCTGAAAAATCTACATGATAGTCAATGTCTTGCTTTTCAACAATAACATCACCATCTTCATCTTCAAAAGATTCTGAGTGCATCTTAGAATAAGCTGCCATAAGCTGTTCTTTTTTCATGCCATTCATCTTTGAGTACATGGCATTAATCATTCCAGCTTTAGTCTTTGGCATTGGATCTTGCTTAGTCTGGTCACCTTTACGTGTCGGTGCTTTACCAGTAGCTTCACCTGCTTTATCTACAGAAGCGACAGACTGTGCCTCAGCATTTTTAGGATCATGAGCTTCTTCCACAACTTCGTCCGTTACTTCGTCGTGGAGTTCAACTTCCTGATCTTCTTCTACGTTATTAATATCAGTCATTAATTGACTCCCTATTATTTAGATTTGAGTAACGAGAGGAAATTCTTAAACTCACGAACCTCAGTCTCATAGAGATTAGTCCGCGGAGCTTTCTTAATTTCAGTCTCCATTTTTTCAATAGTTTGTGCTTCAATAATGCCGTTGTTCCATACCCACTCAACACCTTCCATAATCCCATTAACAAATGCTCCAGGTGCGGAGGGATCCTGAACAATATCTACTGCATTGAGTAGAAAATCGTCCTTGACGATCATTGCGCCATTTTGTTGCATCAAACTTCCCATACCACGAGTCGAAACGCCTAGTCCTACGCCACCTTCGAGAAGACCGCAAACGATCTTACCCATAGGAGTATCAAGGATTGTGGCTTTCCCCATAACATTGTTTCCTTCAAATTTGAGAGATTCAATCTTATGCGAAACTTTATCTAGGTTTACCGTCGGACCTTCAGGGTGATTCAATTCACCAACTGCCCGACCCTTAGAAACTTGATCGGCCACATATTTACCTACGGCTTTTTCCATTACCATCTTAGGATAAACGCGACCATTTCTATTCTTTTGTTCAGCCTGAGCAAACACGCCTTCAATGATATATTTCTTCTTACCATTTTTTTCTTCGGTAAGAACTTCTAAGTGTTGATCATTAAATTCAGCAATTAATTTCATTCGCTCAGCCTTTATACTGTTTTATGAATTCGAGTCCTGCTTTCTCAGCTTCTCTTTGAGAGCGGTAAACATCGAGACGATCTCCGTCCACATACGTAACAAACCGGTTTTGATCTTTGTGCACCATGACAGAAATACCTTTGATTTTCTTATCATAGACTTTACGACCTTTCGGTTTGCGTCCTGTTAACTCTCTGAGTTGAGAAAAATCTTTCATTACTTTCCTTGTATATTATTTATAATATTATTATTTTCTACTTAGAAGAATTATGACTCGTCGTCTTCACTATCGGGCTCTTCTTCGAGTTCATCTTCAACTTCTTCCTCTTCAACGCCGTCTTCTGCATCAAGGTCGAGGTCGAGCTGATCGTCATCCTCATCCCCCATGATGTCTTCTTCATCTCCATCATCTTGATCTTCTCCATTATAGATTTGATCCGCCAAACGAATTTTTTCTGCGTCTAATACATCATTTAGTTTTACAGACATGAGATTATCGAAAATCTTACCTGCTTTATTATAGTCTTGATCCAGTGCATTTTGGACAAGATCTTGGTATGGATTTGTTTCTACGTCCACATCACTCATATTATTGTTCCTCTCCGCCAGCTTCTTTATCTGGCTCTAAATCATTGAGTTTTTCAGTTTCATCACCATGTTGGTCGACCATTTGTTCAATGTCCTCATCGTTAAAGTGTAGTACATTTTTCATGATCCATTCGCGAGAGAAGTAAACATCAACATAGTTGTGTACCATATCAAGTGTTTGTGTCTTTTCTCTCAGAATCTCTAAGTCTTTTAGTTCGGTGAAATGATTATCACGAACGTAATCAACTACAATATCATTCTTCATAAGATTCCAATCCTCTTCGGTAATAATACCTTTGAGCATTAGTTGTGTCTTAAGAATGTCCATAAACAAAGCAGAAAACTTTGTTCTTAATCTGTCAATAAACTTTTGAAATTTAAGTTCATCTCTACTAATTTCTGTAGATCTACCTAGAGAGAACTGAGCTTCTTGCTCTAATCGATTGATAGGAACGTTAAGAGCTCTATAAAGTTTCTTTTGGAAGTATACGATATCATCAATCTGACCTAGATTATCACCACCCGGCAGAGTTGAAATCTCAGTACCTCTACCACCTTCACGGCGTGGAAGCCAGAAGTCTTCAAGCAATGACTGGTGTTTACGATCATCTTTAATTTCGCCAGTCTGTGAATCATATACAAGTTTATTACGATACCGTGTCATAATATCTTTCATGTACTGTTCGGCTTTACCTCGTGGTAAGTTACCAACATCAATGTAAAAGATACGACGCTCAGGTGCACGGGCCAGACGGTAGATAACAAGGCTATCTTCCATCATTCTCAATTGATTGAGAGGCTTCAGTGCTTTATGTAGATAGGATAAAACTTTTTTCCGGCCTTCATCTAACAGGCCAGATGTTACATAACTTACAGAATCGAGACTCATCTTAACACCAGAGTTTTGCTGCCCTGGCTTTTCTTGATAGATGTAGTATTCATCTACCTTTTCGATAAGATTAGCTCCAGTCTGAGGATCTTTCTTCTTTTTGATTTGCTTTACTTTTCTCATCTTTGATGAGTCAATATAGCGAATCTCTTGAATACCAGCTTTCAATTGGCTTTCATTTACTACAAGGTGGTGATAGATTCTTCCATCAACATACCACCTTCTAAAAATATCATGCCCGTATTCATTAAAGTTAAGCATCGATATAATATTATCGAACTCTTCTTTGATTTGTTTTTTGATATTGTCTGGTTGCTTAAGCTCTTCCATCTTAATATCGACGGATTGTTCTAGCTCACCACCAGCAATTGATTCATTTACAATATCCTCGATAGCGGCGTCAACTTCTGGGTGCATGCTGACGCCGCGATATCTCATGATCAACTGATAGTTGTCTTTTGAATCGTCGCCGTCGAGGTTAATGTATTGACCATAGTGTGTTCCGGAAGCCGTAATATATCCGGCGCCATCATCATCACGTGCAGGAACAATAGACGGCTTTTTCTTAGCGTCTTCTAAATCCTGTCTTTTTATTTCAAATCCGAATAAACGGAAACCTCTACTATCGTCTGCCATACTTATTCCTTTAGATTATGGGGAGCGGATCTCTCCGCTCCCTACTATGTATATTAAGCGTCAGTGGTGTTTGACGTCCAGTACTGATACTGGAATGTCACTGTAAATCTTTCGATTGTATCAGTGTCACCATAGCTTAGATCGATAGCAGATACTTCTGTTGGGAATGCATCCCTGAAGTTATAAGTCTTAATGATTGACTCATCTCTATCGAATTGGTCTACTTTAAGATCAGCAAAGTAAAGCTCTGGATTCTGCGTTCCACCAGCATCAGCGTGGTTAGAAATTGCATTCATCCAAGTTTCCATTGAATTTCTGATCTTAAACTCTGTGTCGTTAATTACTGTGACTGTCCAAACATCAAAGACTCTATCACCGGCTACTTTAAGTTGTCTGCCGCGGAAAGGAATGTTAATCACTCCAATCGTTGACGCCGGTAACTGTGCTGCTTCACACATGAAAGAACTAAAATCGATGTCTAGATCAACACCAAGACCACCTCTAGGGTTTGCTAGTGTACACTGAAAGAGGTTACCTCTTGCACCGCCACCGGCTAGTCTTGCCTTAAATTCATCTACGCTTCCGAGTGCCATTGTTCATTACCTCCTTAAACGCCAGCTGAACCAACGACTTCAGTGAAGTCGACGCCGGTCCTTACTGCAACAAAGTTGAGTGTTACATAATTGATTGATCTTGCTGGCTTAATGAAGATGTTAGCGATAAACTCGTTACGATCAATAACTTCTGGAGTGTTGACTGTAGTATCAGCCACAATGCGGAAGTCAGTGATACCTCTTCGACCCTTTACATCACGTAGTACAGGCTCAATGATATTCACGAATTCTGCTCTTGTAAACTCATCGTTGAATTCGAAGAGTACACCTTCAGCTGCTCTTGCAATTGCTCTTTCGAGTACAAGGAACAACCTGCGGACATTGATTCTATCGAATGCTGATGGTCTATTGAGTGCAGTCTTATCACCAAACAACATTGCACCAGAACCGGCCATGTTTACAACTGGATTGATACCAGCTTTATAGAGTGTATCTCTATTTGTTTTGTTTGGATTGTAGTCAATTGACGTTACACCAAGATATTGGCCTCGTCTCATACCTGCAGGTGAGAACCAAGGAGCAGACACTCTGTCTGTCTCGGCCATCAAGCCAGCTGTAGAAGATGATGCCGGAATCTGAATGTATTGGTCATTGTACTTATCGTAAACTTTCAAGTAGTTACCATCAATAATCAAGTAAGATGATTTAGTGAAGTTACCTACTGTTGCTACGATATTGTTTGTAATCGTTGTTTCATTTGTCAGGTTAATGATGTCATCTCTTGCAGGAGATGTTACAACTACACAATCTTTACGAGCTACTGCAGTTGAAACAAGATCATTAACGATCGTTGTCTGTGTAGTAGAAGTTGTAAAGCTAGGAGCAATCAAGAAGTCGATTTCTACCTGATCTTTATCTTCGAAAAGATCGTAACCTGTCAAGAATTCTGCAGCACGAATGTTTGATGCATCTGCTCCAGAGTCAAAGGTATACATCTTTGTATTTTCGCTGTTTCCAACGTAGTTCTTAGTAGTACCTGGAGTTAAAGCTACTCCAGCATTTCCAGCAGTTTGAAATGCTGAATCCCAATCTACTTGGTGTACGTACTCAGATCTTTCATTGATGACGTTAATTGCGTAGTTGGTAGAACCATCATCGCCCTTAGCATCAGGTGCAACTGAAACATAAGGATATGTTTCAAGTACTGTTCCCTTAGTGCCTGAGAATACGCCGTTCTTATCAACAACTGCAATATGCATTTCATCGTTGAGTCCATCTCTAGCCGCAGCATATGCTGATGTACCCGGTGCAGCATCAAAGTTTGACTTGTATGCCCAGTTATTAAATGCTGAATCGCTTGTGCTTTGTGGGCAAACGTGTACAGCAAGCGAGTTACCTAAAGCACCTGGATATCGAGCGACCCAAGTATGGCCGTCAGAGTCCAGTGCTGATTTTTGTGCTGTGAAATTTGAGCTATTCTTTACAACTGGATTTGTGTATCCACCCACAGCGTAGGAAGATGTTTGACCAGTTGTTGATACTGCGTTAGATGCATCTGAGTCAAGAACACGTACGGTTTGCATTGCGTTCGAGTATCTTGTAAAGTATGCAGCAGTATGAAAACTAATTGAATTAGATGTGTCTGGAGTAGCAAAGGTGTCAATTAATTGCTGTTCGTTAGCAATCAACACTCTCTCCTCGACCGGACCCCATCTAAAATTACCAACGACTGCCCCAGTAGAAGTCTGAACATTTGGCACACCGCCAGTCAGATCTATTTCTTTGACGACAACCGCAGGAGATTCGGATGGTGTAAATAGTGCCATTTGTTTATCCTTCTCGGTTTACTTATATGGATCATAATACGATATTCATCAACTATCCATAGTATTTATAATTATTCTAATTTACGTCAAATTCTACAAACCACTCAGGTTTTTGAATCTCATCATTATATTGAGATCCATCATCTACAAACCCGAATGGTACTAAGTCGTCTTCAATTTCTTTCATCTTTTGATTAAACAACATTTGTTTTAGATCAATATCCGTCATGTCTCCAAAGTATTGTGTAGAAGCAAAGTAACCAAACATGACTAGATTCATCATTAAATCATCATGGTTACCTTCACTCGCTTCGTATGATTGCCCTCTTGCTTCGAAGGTTGACATCTCTAAAATCGTATGTTCATCGACAATGGTGAGTTTATTATTTTCTAAAAGATCCTTTGCAGCAGAACAGCCTAGCCGTTTTACTTTTCGATTCATTTCGATACCGATAGCATTTGCTTTGATAGTAGATTGTACATGGACGTTTTCATACTCTAAATCATGATATAGACCATTACATACTACACTGCCTTGATCATTTGATTCTACAACCACATACGCGTTGTTGTAAACTTTCGCATACTTATATATAATATTAGGGAAGAGTATAGGCGAGATAGTGTTATTGCGATATACAGCAACCTGTCTAAACGGGCGAACGCTAATATCGATCAAATTAAAAGTAGAATAGTCCTGTCCTCTTCCCTTTGCTACATCGACTGTCATGATATAGTCGTTATCTTTTTTAGTTTCTTCGTATACTAAAAGATCTCCGTTTTCCATAACCTTATGCGGATTCTTAGCACGCAATCTCATAAGCGTCTCGGCGTTGATAAGAGTATCACCGGTACCAAAAAACGTGTTACCGAATTCTTGATCAAACTGCAACTGACTAGTGTTAGCAATTGTTTCTTGCTTCCACTTATCATCTCGCCCAGGTACGTCCCACCAATCGACTCGAAATGATTGGAACTGATTTACTTTCTGCTCAGCTCCTTGCCAGATATTATAGAACATATTACCGATACCATTAGCGGTTGAAGTAATAATGATCTTTGTATCCTTACCAGCAGAAACAACAGGATACGTAGAAGTATAGAATTCTGCAGCTCTCTCAACAAATGCAAACTCATCGAGATACAGTAAGTTTACAGATAAGCCACGAATCGAGCTACCACTTGTAGCAGCTGCCAAAATCCTAGAATTATTAGAAAACTCAATGCTACCTTTGTTGAGAGCTTTACACCCCGGTTGAAGAAAGAAAGGTATGTTTTCCAGCATGAGTGTAATACGCGATAACATTTCACGAGCAGTTGCTCCTTTGTTCGCAAGAATTGCGACTGTTTTTTCTGGATGGAATAAAGCAAACCAGAGAAGATAAGCACATGCTGATATTGATTTGCCGGACTGGCGACAAGCAAGAACGATTGAGAAGCGACTACTGTTAAAGTGACTAAACATTTCTTTTTGATATGGGTATAGCTTAAAAGAAACTAGTCCAGAATCTAGAGAAATGACTTTTACGTACTGCTCGGCAAAGTACACCGGATCATCCATGCACTTCTTATATTCATTTAATATATCAGGAGACCAGACTTGAAGAATTCCGTCTCGCTTTACATTAGGATTCCCTAAGTAGCTTTGTATCTGGTTCATCTACGTCTATCGCTTCACCCTGTGCCATCATCTTTTGCAATTCAGCCGTGCTAAGATAAAAATTATTCTGTTGATTTTCAATTTGCTTTACGTCTTCTTTCTTTTCAATGTCTTTCATTTTCTTGTTAAGATCCATAAGCCGATCATTTACATCAGATACATTCTTAATCATACCGGATAATACTTCGTACGCTCTTGGATGCTCAGACTCTCGAGCAACTTCAATCATTGTTTCCAACGCGTCTTTACCTTTTTCAATTAACTCGTAATATGTTTCACGAGAATAATCGTAATCACTCTTTTGTTTATCTGTAGTCGCTATCTGCGTCGAAGAATGTTGTGGTGAATCCGAAGTCACTGTCTGCTAATCCTATAGTTGATAATGGGTTAGGGTTAATTTGTATTGTTTCGAGTCTTACGTCCGAGTCAGCCAGTCCACTATTCATATTGAGAATTCGAGCATTTGACTGTCTAATAACATTCGATGTTGCGATTCCACTATGATACTGAATTCTCATTTCGAAATCTATATTGTATATAATAGTTCTTCTTGCTCCAACTTCACCTTCAAGATCATCTTGAAATCCTACTGCCGCAATGCTAATAGGTATGTCTTCTCTATAAGAAGGATAGTCCGTTTTTAGCGGAATCATAGTTAGAGTATATTGAGGATTGAATGATGGAAGAATCTGCTCAACAATTTGTAATGCATCATCTTGTGATTTAGCATATATGTTTAACTGAAATCCTAGAACATACGGAACTCCAGTAAATAATTTCTGCCTGTTTGAAGAGGCTGTACCTGCACCTTGAATATTATTCAGCTTAGATAACTGTCGAGTAGTATCATATGCTATACTCGTAATTTCAAATGACATCCGTGGAAGCTTGAGTGCAACTTTCATGTCCGTGTCAAGGTCAGCATTTTCGCGAATTCTATCGAGATACTTTATCTTTGGAGCATATGAAAGAGGAACTTTAAGCTGTGATATGCCTGCACCACTGCTATTTGTACGAACAACATATATGTTGTTGAACAGCCGACCAAATGCTGCTACGCATTTTCTAGTCTTTTCGTGATAGAAGTGTGTACCGAACATTAGCTCTTATAAATTCCTTGTAGGTGCGTTTCGAACTGCTCTACCTTTGATAGTCTATCGGGCCAGAGAATATAATCTTTCTCTGGATTCTTCTTCAAGTTATTTAGCAAAGGCGTTATTGCATTATATAATCTATCCAGTTTTTCTTGTGCAGACCTAGCTTCAACCTCTACATCGCCGACTGCTTTCTGAGCATCTTGTACAGATTGTAGCTCATCTTCGTCTACTGCAGTAAAACCAAAATCAAAAAAATCTTCAGCCATTAATTATTCTCCGGATCGCCAAATGGATTATCTTCAGAGAAATCTAAGAAGTCATCTGATTCACTACTAAAGAATTCATTTTGTTCATTCTGTGATATATTGTTTTCTTGTGCAACTGCAAGAACTGTCAAGTCAGAATCAATAGGAGTACCACCCAGTGTGTTTCCTCTACCTGTAATTGTAATCTTTCTTCCACTTACGAAGTTATGATACTTTCCATCGCTGGCACCTACATGGATCAGGCTAAGTAGGTTACTCGAATCGCTATAACTTAGTACCTCACCAGTAACAATCACACCGTCTGACAATGTCATCGATGCTGTCTGGCCACGTTCTGTTGCTATTGAGTCGGAATCTAATGTTAGGACATACTGATATGCATAATCCTTTTCAATGTCATCAATAGCTGCCACACCCGTATCAAGATCTTCACCAGTATATTCAAAGAGGTGAGCTCTAAGCTTATACACGTTTACGTTTCCAATCTGATAGAAAGGAATTTCGTGTTCTACATGTGTGATTTGAAAAGCTTTATTTGTAAGAGGTAGATATATTAAGTCACCTTCACGAGGTCTTTCACCTGTGATTTCATTATCATAACGTGATACTGTCTGAGACCATCTACGGCGAGCGACTACAAACGTAGCTTCATCTCGTATCTCAACACCGAATCGAGTAAAGAGATCGCCTTCTCCCTCAAATCCTTCGATGTTGTCGATATACATTTCTACTTTATAAGCAGAATTGAAAGATGACTCTGCGTCATCTCCGAAGATAGTGTCTTCGTTGACTAAGTCACGTGGAATATAGTAAACATCTTGTCCATAGATCTTGAGGGATTCTATGACTATGTTTTCATATAGTTCGTGTTCCGATTTAACTTGGTCGGAGAAGTAAAGATTTCTAGCCATATCATCCTACAAAAAAGTCTGCAGGCATCTCGTGTTCAAGTCTAATTTTCTCTTGCAGTTCTTGTAGTTCTGCTTGAGCATCATCAAAGAGTTGCCTGCCGTTAATAATAACTCCTCCCGGCAATTGCATTCCTTCAAACTTCATTAGGTTCATTCCCCATTGAAGTTTAATCAAGGCTGTTGCATATGCTTTAAGCCACATGTCATTATATACTGACGTATGAGTATCTGGGTCAATAATATTATATGTCTCCAAAACAATATAATCATTGACTCTAATGTCTTGGTCTTCGATATTTCCGTGTATGTATAATCTGTTCTGCCTGCGAACAAAGTCTACCATAGGTGCACCATTCAGTTTCATATCGAGCATAGACAAATATTGCTGCAGTTGTTCGTAGTAAGCCATATCACCAGCCCACCTCGAAAGATCCCAAATATCATTAAGTGCCATTTGATACTTTATATCAAACATGTTTCCAGTTTGTGAAAAAGCCGAATCAACTCTAAACATACGAGAAACAAAATGAATATCAGAAGATAAAGTAATATACTTATTAGTGATGTCAGTCGCTGTCATCTGGTGCTTAAGATAACCTCTTGCAGTAGCATCACTATGAAACTCTTGGTAGTATTGAATTGCTTCATCAATGCGATCTTCTACTTGATCCTCATCGACATTGATTTCGATGACAGGATCTCCAAGCTTTCGCTTGCAGTAATCTATTAATGTAGCTCTTGAAGTTGGATTTGCCATTATAGTGCTGAGTTCCCTGCGCCTCTAATAGTTTTTACTGTTGTTCCTGCCGCGTTTATAACAAGAAGAACATCCGCGGAATCTACGCCGACTGTAGCGACGGTGCCGTCTTCAGCTGGAAGTTTTACAGTAACGTTACCTGAATATTGACCATGAGCAGGTGATTGAACTCTTACTTTATGTGCATTCGACACTTCGCAATATAGATCGATATAAGCAACTGAGCCTGTGCCGGTTCTGATTGAGATAACACCATCATCGAGCTTAACGCCGCTAGATGTTCCGTTACCACCAAAGACAGAAGAATCGGTCGTTGTTATGCCTTTGTTAAAATCAAACCGGTGAGAGCTTGAATTGTAAAGCATTGTTGCGTTAGCGCCATCAATAGTTATGCCGGCTCCGTTTGCAGCTGCAGTATTTCCACCGGATGATAGCACAATATTCTTATCATCTACTGTCAGTGTCGTAGAATTAATCGTAGTCGTCGTACCATTGACAGTTAAGTCACCGCCGACTATGACATCGGTTGCAAGCGCAGCAGCAATTCGAGCATCCGCGCGGGTATCCGCACGAGCATTTGTAAAGTAAAGATTCGTTGAACCTTCTGTTAAATTGTCTGTGGTATTAGCACCTAAGTCCAGTGATGTAATAGGACCTGTTGCAGAATCACGCGTAACTAAAGTGCCACCGTTATCCTGTAAAAGAATATTGCCTAGATGTATTGTAGAACCGGATAGATGTAGATCTTTCCACTTCTTCGATGAGCTACCAAGATCATATGCAGAGTCAGATGATGGTGTAAGATCACCACCAACGATAAGAGGATTGCCGGTAAGATCTAAAGTATCACCATTGGCGATTTCTCTCATCTTTTGATTTGCTACTACGAGTGGTACTCTATTTGCCATCTTGACCTCTAAAAAACTTTATTCTATTTATAATAAAATTATCC
>CESM01112802.1_pt1 | contig 28859 bp, 21 predicted proteins | sample 361421 | NCBI WGS metagenome assembly CESM01 (sample SAMEA2622219, study PRJEB7988) | marine metagenome | isolation source: saline water (ENVO:00002010), including | reverse complement strand
AGAAAATCAAGAAAATCAAGAAAATCAAGAAAATCAAGAAAATCTAGACAATCAAGTAAACGAAGACCATATATTAAATGAATATAGGAGATTATCTATTGATAATTTAGCTAATTTAATAATAAATAATATTACAAAATTAAAATATAAAGATATTGAAAATCCTATTGATAATATATGTACAATTTCACAAGACGATTTTGAAAATGATAGCGACGTTGCAATGGTAAATAATTGTGGTCATATATTTAAATATGATAAATTTATGGATTGGGTATCAAGAAATCAATCTTGCCCTAATTGTAGGTATAATTTCTTATCAAATTCACAATATAGTACTTATTTAAATTCAGAATCAAATGAAAGATTAATTTTAACAAGGCGACAATTTAGAAGATTTTTAGTACATAATATATTTAGATCATTAAATGTACGTATAATTGATTATTCTCTAGATAATTAACTTATGTATTTATTTTAACACTACTAATAGTATCATTATTATTTTTTAAAATCAATTCAACAGGAGCAACAGGTTTTTCAATATAAAATATATATTGGGCAAGGTTAAATATATATTTATTATAAATAATAATTTTGCTATTAGTTAAATATAGTGGATTATTTTTTTTTATAGATCTAATAAATATAGCAGTATATATACAATATAAAGGATTAATATATTTAATATTTTTAGTATCAAAAATAAATTCAAAATTTTTTTTGTATTTATATATGTTTAACCACTTAGAAGTAAAATCATTAAAGTCATCATCGTTTAATATACTTCCACTAATATCTACTTTAACAATAGGAAATTCACTTAAATCATATATAGCAACCATTGATTATTATATTTACATGTATAATATAATAATTTATAATTAATTCATTATTTACGCTTATTTTGAAGTCCTATATTATATTCGTTCAGAGCTCTAGGTATATTATGTATTAAATGTAATCCAATAGGGTGATTTTCTTTAATAGTGGGTTTTACAGTTTGGTTATTTTTCATACGAATTAGAGTCAGTGCAGCATATTTGTCTTTATTGTCCATAGTATTTAAAGCATGGTTTATCTCTGGCGGTATGTTCAGATTCAATTCCCGCGATCCACTCTTTTTATGTAATTTTTTTCTATGTTTATATTTTTTTGATTTTACACGTTTAATATTACGGGGTTTTATATATTTTTTAGTTCTAGACATTATTTTATAATATATATATATATATATATATTTTAAATTAAAATAATAAATCTCCAAATGGAGAATAATAAGGTAATAATATTGGTTTTTTATTTAAAACAGATGAAACTTTTTTTGAAACAAATTTTTTATCAACAACAACTTCATATACATATTTTTTAAACCAATCTAAATTCATATAATAATTACCTTCAAAACCAGATTTCTTTCCCCATGAATTTTCAACTAAAAATCCATTAGTTTTACCTTTTTCCAAATTATATCCTTTAATTATTACAGCATGATTGGGATAACTTTGTCTATAATTTAAAGCATCACATTTATCCATTATATTATTAAAACTAAATATATCATTATAATTAAAAGCATTAATATCTAATATACCATGTTCTCTTGATATAAATTTTTTGGTATCTATAGCAACCCAAACAGCATGATTTGAATCAATTGAATTTTTTATAGCATCAATTAATAAATCAATTGGTAAATTTATAAAATTTTGTAATTTACCTTCATATACATTACTTGCTAAATCAATATTATATAATTTATAAAATGGTATTTTTTTACATGGATAATTAATTAAACAAATTTTATCATTAGCATTATATTTAACTATATTTTTGTAAAATTCGATAGGAGTAATATTTTCTATAGTTTTGTATGTTTTCTTTTTATTTTGTTTATAAAATTCCCATGTAATTTTATTAGGTGGTTCTCCTAAAAATATAACTAAAATTTTATAACAATTAGATAATATTGTTTGTTTTAAATTATTTAAATTTTTTGATTTAGAATTTTTGATAAGATATGCAGATTTTTTTAAAAAATCATTTAAAAACTCATTTAAATTATTTGTATTTTTACTATGAAAGTGGTCATCCATATTACTTTTGGGTATTATACCATATTTTTCTATTAAATTAATAAAAACATTCCATTGACCACCATCACTTGTAACATTTTTTAATACGTGAATTAGTTTAATATTATCCAAATTAGTGTCTCTGTTTTTTATAATATAATTTAAAAAATAATTAGCTTTTTCAAGTTTATCATAAAAAAATAAATAATTTTGACTAAATTCAAAATCTTTCAATTTATATTTTTGTATAAATGGAAGTCTTATAATATTTAAATATGCAAAAAGCCAACATCTACCACTATTATGTTGATTTGTAATTTTACTATCAATATTTATAAAATTATTGAATGTTTGTTTTTTATTTTGTAAATAATCAGACTTAATTATTAAATTATTAAAATTAGCTTTAGTGTTGACATTTTTAAAAACTTTATTACTACGAGTTTTATTAAATTTATTAGAAAATTGTTTCAGATTTTTCTTTGTTATAATTTTAGAATTTTTATATTTCATATTATATTTACATGATATATAAAAATATAAATTTATTTTTTATAAGATTTTCTTTTCTTTTTTTTATTTTTTTTCTTCTTTTTTTTTGTTTTACTTCCACTTGTTCTTTTATTTATACTACTTCTGGTAATCATAGGATGACTAGGGGGGTGTTCTTGCATAAATGATAATTCTCTGTTTTTTTTTTGAAAATTTTTTTTAATTCTTTGTAATTCTTGTGTTTTAAACCCTTCATTAGTATATGGATTAAGATCTCTTGCATCTTTTAAAATACTATTTATTACTATTTCTTTATCAGGTGTAATTTGATGATTTGTTAAAAAAATATTATATCCAGGTACATCATTGCCGTAAAAATCCATAATACTTTCAGAATCTTGTTGAATCATTGAATATATAAGTCGTTGTTGATTATTTGAAAACTCCATATTATAAATAACAACTTATTTTAATTTATTAAGAAATTTATCAAAAATAAGTATTCTAATTTCTTTACATCTTAATTCCTCATATTTTTTTATAAATTTTTCAGGTTCAGGCCATTTGGTTTTTAATTTTTCTATTTCTTGTTCCCAAGTCAATGTTTTTTTATCATTGTATTCTTTAATATAAAATTGTTTATCCTTAAATTCTTTAATATTTTCTAATTCTAATGCAAATAATTGTAATAATGGTTTCATAATTTGATTACTAATATAATGTCCAAAATCCAATTTTAAATTATTATTTTTAATAAATTCAGGAGTTTCTATTTTTTCTCCTTGCAATGCTTTTTTATTATCATTTTTAATATAGGCATAATTCATTCTATCACCAGCACCAGGTTTATTACCTTGTTCTCTTAATCCAATTCTATCAGCTAAAACTTTATGTGCAATTTGTTTAGGGTTTTTGTAATATCCACGTAAAGATTTTGTAACCAATAATTTTTCAATAGGATATTTTTCATCAATCATATTTTGTAATGATTCATTAACAAATTTTATTGATTTAGAAAGACTTTTATCTTTCATTAAGATATTTACGACACCGCCATAAATATCTTTTACAATAGGAGCATTATCTCGTCTTTTTAATACATTACCCATTGATTTTAATTTACATTTTTCAGGATCTTCTTCATATAACATACCATCATATCTTTTTTTAGATAATAAATTAAAAGGCCAAAATGTTTTTTCATATTCTAAATCATGTGGTTTTTTAAGAAACTTAGTAGCTAATTCACCAGCTTGTTTAGCTAATTCAATAGTATAAATTAATGCCTGTTTATTAATAATTCTTTTTCCTTCAGTAGTTTTTAAATTAAATTTAAAGAATACAGAATCAGTATCTCCATATACACATTCTGCTTTTGCTATAATTTTTGAACCGTCACTAACAGTGACTTCAATATTATCATAACAACCTTCAATAACATCTTTACCATAAAATAGTAATTTTCTACCAGTAGCAGTAGTTGATGCGGCGACATCTTTTTCATAAAATGCACTAGTTTTGGCACCACATTGACCATACAATGAATTAGCAGTAACTTTAATACTTAATTGGCGCTTATCATAAATATTTTTTTTAAATGGATCTTCTTCTTTACTCATTAATTTTTTTGTAGCTTTTCTAGCACCTAATAATTCTTCTAGAATAGCAGGCATAATTGCTTTGCCTTCTAGAAATTGTACGAATCTACAAATTTTATAGCCAACTACAATTTTTTTAGCAGCGGATTTAGCGGTTGTTCTAGAATATTTATAAGTATCATATTTAACATCAACATAACTATAATTAGGTAAATTATCATAAATATAATTACCATCATTATCTTGTTCTCCAGTTGAATTAATTAAATTTCCACTTAAATCATATTCTTTTGTCCATACCTTACTATCATGTGATAAATTTTCACTAATCATAGATGAAGGATATAGAGAACTATAATCAACACATGCAACTGGATCTTCTAAATATAATCCAGTTTTAGGATTAAAAACATGTGCTCCTTCATAACCATCATCAGCGAGTTCTTTTTCAATAACAGGCATTAAAGTATTTTTTTCTCCACATTTTTTTGAAACATAACTTTGCAATTTAATTCCTTGTCCTCTAAGAAGTAAGAAATTAAGTGGTACATCACATAAATTAGACATTTCAACTTTATCAGTAATAACATCAATTTTAAGTAATAACCAAATAACATTATCACAATCACCAAGACAATATTTACCAACAGTAAATCTATCAAAATCAGATTTATTTGCTAATTCAAATATTTCTTGGGGGGATACGTCATCTTTGGCTAATCCCCAATTAATTTTATAAGTAATAAGATCTAATTCTTCAGCGCCACAAATAGTAAATGATGAGTTATTTAAATTAATATCTAATACTTCAAATTTTTTACCTTTTTTATAACTATTAATAGAATGACTAATTTCTTCAAATTTAACAAAGCAACCAATTGTTAAACCGGATAAATTTTTACTGAATATTTCAGTTGTATTATTTTCTTTATTAATTTCTATTTTTTTAATACTATCACTAATAAAATACGATGATACATAATCTAATTTATTAGAACTAAGTGTAAATTCTCTTCTAAAAATGACACACATATCAATAATTATTCTTCCTGGCATATTAACATAACTTAAATTATATTCTCCACTTGCTAATATAATTTTGTTTTTAGCAATATCTTCTTCTCCCGTTCTCCAATCTTTATTAATACAAACTTCGTTTTTATTTCTTGATAATTTTAAAAAGTCATCAACACAACCAATTTCTTTTGCTCTTTTATACATAAAATCCCAATCAAAACCATTAATATTATAACCAGTAACGATATGTGGATTTTCGAGTTGCATAATTTTAGTAAATTCTAATAAAACGCCTTTTTCAGTTGATTTTTCAATAATTTTAACATTATTTTCTTTAACCCAATTTTTATATTTTTCGGGAATTTTGCAACCACCTTTTACAATAATGTATCTAACATATGGTTTTTTTTCACTATAATTAATAAATGTCATACCAATAAATGTAATAATATCCCCTTTTAATTGCGGATAAAATTTAGTCAATGCTTTGTTTAATTCTAATAATTTTGTTTCATATTCACATTTATCATCAGTAATAATTTCAAAAATATTAGCATCTTTATTGTATTTTTTTACTTTTTTTATCTTTTTAATTGATTCAACTGGTTGATTATCTTCATTATCTGATTCAGAATCAGATTCTTCTATTTCTAGTGTATAATTTTTTCTATTTTTATCATTGGCAGGAATATATTTTATAAAATTATCAAAAATGTTATTTAATTGTTCTTTTCCAATTTCTTTAAGTTTTGTATAAACTGGGTCAATATAATTAATATTTTCATAACCAAAAGCAGAAGAAATTAGTTTTTCAAATAATTCTAAATTAAAACTTTCTTTATCTATTAATTCAATATAATATTGTAAAATATTACTAGCTAATTTTTTATAATCTTTAATTGGAACTGGAAAGTCACCATGACTACTACTAGCTTCAATATCAAAACTACAAATATTATATTTAACAATGTCATCTTTTTCTGATTTTTTAATGTCTTTATGACTAATAATATATTCATATGCACAATGTGTTGTTTTTTTATTAATGGTTTTGATTTTATTACTAGGGAGTAATATCCAACCAGATGGACTAATTTCTTGTATATGAAATAATTTAAGTAATGGTGGAATATTTGCTTCATAAAGATAACAATGTGTATTTTGATATATGTAACCGTCTTTAATTAGTTCTCTATTAAAATAACCATTTTCATAGGTGTCTTTATAAAACATTTTTTTTGCTTTATTAAATGCACCATTATTAGTAAAACTAATTCGTACAAAATTATGTAATTTATGATCATCAAAACCATACAATTTATGTCTTTTTATTAATTTAGATTCAACTATAGAATCTTCATAATAATTTCCTAATTTTTTCTTAATGTGTCCTATAAATTCAGTTTTAGTTGAATCACTCCAATTATCACCAACTTTAATATAAAAGAATGGATTAAAATCTTCAACTAAAATTGATGCAGTTTGTCCAGAAGAATTAATACCAAACATTTGAATTATAAATTTTTTATTATTTTTATATTGATCAAAATTAGATTTATCAAATTCGAGTTGTTTACTATATCCATCATATACATTAAAATCATAAAGTTTAAATAATTTAATCATTGGTATTTTTTTAGGTACTTCATTAACATCTTCATCTGATGATAACATTTAATATTATTTAATCTTTTATTTTAAAACTTTTTACATAAATATTTTATCAATTTTAAAAAATATTTATGATTTTAAATTATTTTACTTTTTCCACATTTGATTAGTAAATCTTGTTATATAATTTTCTGAATTTGATGGTAAATTTGTAGCTAATTTACACGAAGCTAAATCATTTATTCTCTTGTTTCTTATTTTTTTATTATTATTTCTAATAGTATTTGCATATTCTTGTTTTTTAGTAGTATTATAGATTGAAAAAACATTATTTTGTTTGTTTTTTATATTACTATATTTTTGTGAGATATATTTATTATTTATAATTTTACTATCACTTTTACATTTATCGTCAATTTGATATTGATTTATGAATCCTCTACCAATAATAAAATTTTCATCATAAGGTTCTATTGATAATAGTTGTGGAATTTTATTCATACCTATTAATCCTTGTATAGCTTTTCTTGATAAATTGCTACTATTTTTTGTAGGAATTATTATTCCATTTCTATCAGATTGACTTGATGTTCCACGTTGCAATTCTATAGCTCTTGATAAACTATCTATAGATGGATTGTAACATATATCAATATTATTATTTGGATATCTATATGCGTCGGAAGTAGACTTATCATATGGATTATAATATGTAAATATACAATTTGCAAATCTAAAATCATTTATATCTATAACTTCTAAATATGTTGTAAAATATATATTATTAAAAAAATTAAAACTTATATCATTATAATTAATATTATATTTTAATCCAACAGATATATCAAATATTATAGAATTATAAAAATTGAAATAATCTATTTTATATTTATTTCCTAGAATATCTAATGTAATATCATTTGATGCTCTTGTATTATAGTCATTAATAATTTTTCTTTTATTAATAAAATTAAAACTTATATCATTATAATTATTATTCCAATATTTAGAAATATTATTACTACCAAGTTGTAAGTTATCACCAGTTATAGTATTAGTAATTAAGGCATATGAATTAAATTCATTTTTATAAATATTAGAAATGTCAAATAGCCCTTTTATATTGGTAGTATCATCTTTTTTGTTTTTTTTATTTATAATTCTATAAGATAATATATTAGTATAGTTAAAATTATAATTTTCATTTACTAAATATTTTTCTTCATTATTTGCTACACTGGTTGATATATTTTTAAAATAAATCTTAGCTAATTTATTATTATTTAATGTAAAAATCATTTTAGAATCTATATTATATTTTGTAATTCCTGTTATATTTTTACCAAATGATAAATAAATCATATTATCATCTAAGTGTTTATTTATACTATAAAAATTGTTATTTTTATTTATAACATTTGTATTAAAATATAATAAATTTTCATTTAAATAAATTTTACCGGTGTTATCATTTAGATAACCATAATCTCTTACTGATTTAAAAAAAATATAACTTGAATCTATAATAGTAGTATACGTAGGAGAATTTTCTTTTAATAACTCAAATCTAACTATAGATGTATTTTCATGTTGATTATATATTAAGATATTATCAGAACTATCATGAGAATAATTTACTGATTCATTTAAAATCGATATGTTACTTATATCTTTATCTAATATTATATTTCCGTTATCTTTAAAATTATATAAAGTTTTAAATTTATCAAATTTTTCATCATCATAAGAAATATTATAAGTATTTATTAACGATATATCACCAACAAGTTTAAACATATAACTATTATCTTTTTCTAATTCATGTGCAAAATCACTGAACTTGAATCTATAATAGTCACTATTATTACATGGTATATAATAATTATTATATAAAATTAAACTTTTTGTACCAGGACTTCTAAGTAAATTTTCACTAGTATTAAATATATTTAATGATATATCATTTGAAAAGTAAAATTCAGCCAAATTATTAATTAAATTTGTTTTAGATAAACCATTTGTATTTATTGATGTATTATTAGTTTTATTAAAAATAGTTTGTTGCATATTATTTTTAACAATCAATATTCGTGTATTATCTAAATTATTATCATTATTGTTGTGTATAATTTTAATATTTTCAAATAAATTTCTTTGTGATAATAATGTAACGGGAATTGTAATATTTGATAATGTAGATTCTGGGTTTCTAGTAGATAAAATAATTTTTTTATTTAAATTATTATTAAAAAAATCTTTTAAAGCCTCCGTAATCAGTTCCCCTTGTATATTTGTTCTAATATCTATAATAGTACCTTTATTTAAATTATTCGGGTAAATACAAATGTAATGATTTTTTGAACTCATATTATTATTAATTATATATAATCAATAATAAAATGAAATTAGTAATAAAATGTAATTAGTAATAAAATGAAATTAGTAATATTATATTAAATATCATTAAAATACCATTCTCTGGATAAATAACTAGGTTTAGCTTTATTTATATTTAAATTATCAGACATTTTAAGATTAGGACCATTACTAGTTAGTCTATTAATTTCAAAAGTTCCAATTGCATAATTATAATATTTTAAATTTGATAAATTACCGTAAAATCCATTATTTAAATTAATATTTACATTATCATAATTTTGTTTAGCAACATTACTTAATTTATGTCTTTTTGATAAAGTACCATTTATATATACATCTAAAACATTTTGACCAGTTAATCTTATTACTACATGTACCCATTTTTTTATAGGTATACCTTCTATATGAACTTCATCATAGTATTTTTTACTTTCAAGTGGGCGATCACTATTATGGTATATATTCATGTTTACTAACATACCTATTGTAGGGAAATGTTGATTATGATTAATCAAATCAGCGGTAGTTTCAGCAGTTGAAAGAGTTTCTTTAGTACCTCTATATAGATAAACGCCGGGAGCATTATTAGGACCCATTTTACCATATGCTTGTTCATTATTTATATTTTTAGAACCTTTATTAAATACATGTGAAAATCTACTAATATTATTTACATCTTTAATATACATCCAAAATGAATAAGTAAATTCAATACCATCATATTCATTTTTACTTCTATAAATAGGTACTGAATTTTTTCTAGAATATCGTTGTGGTATTATTAATTGTTGTTGGGCATCTTTCATACCTTTAAGTATATATGGTGATTCGTCAGGTGTTAAAACCCATATTATTATTTTACTAAAAACATAAAATAAAAATGAAAATACCAATATTACTAATAATAAAAAAGTGGCCTTTGCTATTAATGTATTTGAATTTATAAAATCAGATGTATATGATAACGTATTTTCAGTGCCATATGGAGTTAAATTCATTAATCCTTTTTTTAGATTTTTTAAATTATCATTAACTTGTTCCATTATTATTATATTTATATAAATAATTTAATATTGTAAATTAAAATATTAAATTACATAGTAAATAAAGTTTTATATACTAAAAGAACCTTTTTCATCGTTGTATTCCATAAAACTTACTTTTAATCCATATTTATTATAGAATGCTTTTGAATGACTAGAGTTAATACCTTTTTTGTAAATATCATAAGCTTCTTTAGGTGTAATTCCGTTTGGTTGATATCTAACTCTTGTAATATATCCTTTAAAGCCATTAACATCTTTTGTACCATCCAGTGTACCAATTTGTCCTAAATATATATTTTTCTCTTCTCCGGAAGAAACATCGCCTCTATAAATACCATTCAAAACAAAAGAATTTCTTAATTTACCATCTAAATATACATCTAGTGTTTTGCCATCAACACTTAATGTTAAGCAATTCCATTTTTGTATTGATATATTTTTAATAATATATCTAGTATACATATATTCTCCATCGACTGAACCTGGAGTTGTTGGATTATCATTATAAGTTTCAATGTCTATAAATAAATTATTATTATATTTATCTAATGATATATGTAAATTTTTATATTTTTTAGATGAATCTAAAGCAGGTCGTTCATATTTCTGGCTTAATCCCAGTATGCTAGTATTTTCAAATTCTTGTATAACATTTGTATCTTTATCAGTTGCAATATAAAGAACATTTTTATTCATAGAAATATTTTCTCCCCAATTATCTATGTAAAACCAAACACTTAACATAAAATTACTTGTACTATTTTCATTAATCTCATTATTAAATATTATATTTTTATTTCCTGAAAAATATTTTTTTAAATCATTTACATTAGCTGTAGTATTAGCTTCTTTATTAGCATCACATAGTATATCATAAATGATATCTGTAATAAAAAGATATCTGCTTAATAAAAATATTATCAATAAAACTAATAATATAATTAACACTAAATTAATTACCTTCATTATTTAATATAAAATAATATAATATTTTTATTTGAAATATAGATTTCTTTAAATAATTATTTCATTTATAGTATTTTTTTTAATTTTTAATTTAATTAAATTTTTTCACACTATTTAATGAAAGAAATATCTATCATATCTTTATAATGTAAAATAGCTTATTCAATTATTAGAATATAGTTTGTGTATATTGGATCAATAATTAGTTTGATAAATTCATTTTCTAATTAGTTAATTATTATTGGTTTTATTTTAAAAATTTTTTCTAAATATTATTATAAATTTATTTAATTATTTTATTATTAAATAAATTCAATTGTTTTATCTAATAATTAAATTTATATAAAGTTACCATTATTTTTAAATATCTGATTTTTTATTTAATAATAAATTATTATTATTTTTGAAATGTAAATCATATAAAAATTTAATATCATCAGAAGCTCTTGGCTTATTATAATAATATATATTTTTTATACTACCTTCAATTCCATCATTTTCTCCTATAGTAATTTTTTCTTTTTTATTAAATATTTGTACTTTGTTAATAGATTGAATTAACTTACCGTCCATAAATATATCTATAGTGTTATTTTCATAATTTATTACAAAAAAGATCCATTTTTGATATTTGAAATCAGTTATTTCATGAATAGTATCAAATTGTTCAGCTTGATTATATATTGTTTTAGTTTTAAATATTAATTTTCTTTTTTTGCCATCATATAATAATACTGGTTTATTACCATAATTAAATAATTCGGTTTCTTTATTATATGCTAAATTAGTATTAGTATCTTGAGGATTTAAATATAAGTAAAAACTTATACTATAATTATATATATTATCACTTAAATTATATTTATTATGATATCCAATATCAGTTTGTATTTTATATTTATCCATATCTAATATTTTATATTTTTTATTTTCTTTAATAAAATCTTGGTATTTTCCAATAGTTTTTTTTTCATTTAGATATACAGGTCCTTTTAATAATCGATGTTTATTATTATTTACAATTAAATCAAATATAATGGGTAATCCTATAAATAGTATTATTGAAATTATTAATATTATTAATAATAAATAAACAGAGCTAGGTGTCATTTTAATATCATTATGAATATCCTCTGCTATTATAACTAGTAAACATGGTAAAAATAATATAAAATTTTTAATAAAACATAATATCTTAATAAAAATACTTTTATTATTTTCGCAATCTTTAACTGCGGTTTTTGTAAAATAAATTATAACTGCTAAAATTATAATAATTGTAATAACTAATAAAATTAATTTTGTAAAAGAATATAAAGTATTATATTTTTTATAATAATAAAAAAATAGTAAAAGTAGTGTAATAATAAATAAAATACTAATTATAATTATTCCTGAATAATTAAATATATTTGAAATAGGTTTTTTTAGTGTTGTATTTATATTATTATAATTTAATGATGTTTTATTATTTTTTGTATCCACATTTATTAATTTAAAATTATTATCATTTAAAAGATCGAAATTTTTTACAATTCTATAATCTGGATGTACTTTGTTATAACCTATATTAAATCTATTTATTAAAATATAAAATAGAGTTATAAATATTGTTAAAATTATAAGTAAAAATAGTATACCATATTTACCGGATAAAGTTTTTTGAATAAAATTTTTATTTTTTAAAATTTTTAAATTATTAATATAAATATATATTAATATATAAGAAATTATAATTAAAGTACCAATATAGTGTATATAATATTCACTATTAAAAATATTATTGAATGCTTTATATTTTATTTTGTCTATTGTATTTACTAACCTAGTTCTAGCATCATAATCTTTTAAATACTTTATATAGATAGTTTCTATCAATTCTAGAATTTTATTAAAATCACTATATTTTTTTAAAGTATCACATATAAATTTATATAATTTTGTTAGAGGATCCATGATATATTATAAATATATTATAAAATATATAATTTATATATTTTTATAAATTTTCTAAAGCTGTTTTTTTTCCATGACAATCTCTGCATAAAGCTTCTAAGTTATCAATATCATTTGAGCCACCATATTCTAATTTTGTAACATGATCAACTTCATACCAAGCGGGTAATTGTTTATTACAATGTGCACATTTCCAATTTTGTGAAGAAGCAACAAATTTTTTCTTAGTTTCACTAACAGACCGTTTGTTAGATTTAGAAACATTTAAAATTTTTTTTTGTTGTGATGTTAAATTATTATATGGATTATAATTGATATTATTTGGAATATGATTACTATTAATTGAATTACTAATAGATTTACCTGTAAAATCTATAATAGGTGCTAATATAGATGTAGTTTGTTTATCTATTGGTAAATATTTAATATATCCATTAGCATTTGCAAAAAATTCTTTTCTATTATTAGGTGATTTTTTTAAATAAATATATAAACATAGACCCAGAAATCCAATAAAAATCATTTTATAATATTTATTATAATATTTTATTTTAGCTAATATTTTACCATCAAAATATATATTAGCTATAAAAATAAGAACAATAGATCCTATAAATAATTCTAATTTCATAATTTTATAGTATTAAAATATAATAAAATTATAATGTTTCTATTTATTATTAAAATGTAGATAAATTATAATTATAATTAATAAAATAATAACACTACTAAAAATATATTTGTGTTTATTTTTTTTTTCTTCTTTTTTTTTTATAGTTTTAGATTTATAATTTTCATAAAATGTATCCATAGCTTGATAATAAGTTATTTCTTTTTTTCCTAAAAAAAGATTTATTTTATTATGAATAAACCATACCCATTTAATGAAACTTTCTTTAGATGATAAATAAGATTGTGGTGGATAGTTATCTAAAAATTTAGAAAAGATATTACCAAAATTTTCGTTTGGTATAAAAATAGGAAAATTCATTATTAAATCATAATATTTTCTTTTAATAGTTTCATTAGGGTTATTTGGATAACATATTGCAATTGTATATAAAAAATTCCAATATAAAGGCCCCCAAATATTTTCATCTAAATATGTTGTCATGTTTATTTATAAAAATATTTTATAGTATTTAATAAAACATATTTATAAGAAATATATGACCAAATATAGATAAAAGTATATAAAAACATAAATTAAAATAATATAGATATGCCTGATAATATAAAAAAAAATAATACATTTTGTAACAATTGTGGTAAGATTGGACATTTATTTCATCAATGTAAAATACCTATAACATCTATAGGTGTAATAGCTATTAGAAAAAATAATAATAATAACACAGAAATATTGATGATAAGAAGAAAAGATAGTTTATCATTTGTAGATTTTATGAGAGGTAAATATAATTTAGAGAATAAACTTTATATATTAAATTTATTTGAAAAAATGACAGTAAATGAGAGAAATTTTATAATGAATAATGATTTTGATTTATTATGGAATTATTTATGGGGATCAAATATTACAAATCAATATAAGAATGAAGAAAAAACATCTAACTATAAATTTAGACAATTAAGAAATGGAATAAAATTAAAAGATGAAACTTATAATTTAGTAGATATAATAAATTTATGTAAAGAAAATTATAATGAGCCAGAGTGGGGTTTACCAAAAGGAAGGAGAAATTATCAAGAAAGAGATATAATATGTGGTATGAGAGAATTTGAAGAAGAAACAGGATATAATAAAAATGATATAATTAATATAACCAATGTAATGCCTTTAGAAGAGATTTTTACTGGTTCTAATTATAAATCTTATAAACATAAATATTTTTTAGGATATTTAAATAATAATTCTGAACCAAAAAAAGATTTTCAATTATTTGAAATTAGTAAAATTGAATGGGTAAATATTAATGATGCTGTAAATTATATTAGAAATTATAATTATGAAAAGAAAAATATATTAATTGAATTAAATAATATTTTAAAAACATATAAACTATATATTTAATATATAATGAGTAGTAAAGAATTAATTAGTCAAAAAAAAACGAATGAAGAATCTAATGTTGAATCAGATATTGAATCAGAAGTTGAATCGGAAGTTGAATCAGATCTTGAATCAGAAGTTGAATCGGAAATTGAATCAGATGCAGAATTAGATCTTGAACCAGAAGCAGAATTAGATGTTGAGCCAGAAGCAGAATTAGATGTTGAAGAAAAATCAAATATTAAATTAGATGAAAAAAATAAATTAAAAAATAATATTGAATTACATAATTTATTTAAATACAATATAAATAATTTGAATTTAGATAAAGAAATTTTGAAATTAAATGAAGATAAATTAAATACAAAAAAGGATGCTCAATATTTTTTAAATGCTGTTGAATTGCTTAATCAGAAATTATTAAATGAAAGTTCTAATAAAATAGTAGATAATAAAAAAGAATATAATCTAGATTATTTATATCCACAATTGGATGATAATTATTTTAATTTTAAAATATCAAAAAAAAAAGAGTTTAGCGAAAATAAATATAATATTAACATTAATGAAAATATAGAAGAAGAAGCGAATAAATTATGTAATAGTAATTTTGATTTGTCGCCACATCAAAAATTTATAAAAAATTTTTTATCCGATTATACTCCATATAATGGAATTTTATTATATCATGGATTAGGTACAGGTAAAACATGTTCAGCAATAGGAATAGCAGAAGAAACAAGGATATTTATGAAAGAAAATTCAATTGATAAAAAAATATTAATAGTTGCCTCTCCTAATGTTCAATTAAATTTTAAATTACAATTATTTGATGAAACAAAATTAAAATATGAAAATAATAGATGGGTAATAAATAATTGTGCGGGACAAAATATATTAGATGAAATAAATTCATTTAAATCAAATATATCCAAAAATAAAGTTATAAAATTAGTAGAAAATATAATTAATACTTCGTATTCATTTATAGGATATATTGAATTTGCAAATCTAATAAATAAATATTCAAATATTAATAATATATTAAAAGATAATAAAGAGATTTCAAAAAAAAAGCAAAAGTTATTAATAAAAAATAAATTAGAAAATTTTTTTGGAAATAGATTAATAATAATAGATGAAATACATAATATACGAGAAACTAAGGATAATTCTAATAAATTAGTAGCAAAGGGATTATTTAATTTGGTTAAAAATGTTACCACAATGAAATTGGTTTTATTATCAGCAACACCAATGTATAATGATTATAAAGAAATTATATTTTTAATAAATATTTTAAATGCAAATGATAATCGTAGTATGATAGAATTTAATGATGTTTTTAATCCAGATGGTAGTTTTAAAAAAAATAATAAAGGTGATGATGTAGGGAAAAATTTACTAATAAGAAAATTAAATGGATATGTTAGTTATGTTAAAGGCGATAATCCATATACATTTCCATATAGAATATTACCTCAACAATTTGATTTAAATAATAGTATAAAGAATCCAAATTTTATATATCCAATTTATAATATAACTAATAAAAATAGATTAGGAGAAGGTAACAAAATTAATTTATTTGATATATATTTATCTAAAATAAGTGATTATCAAGAAAAAGTTTATAATTATATAATAAATAAACTTGAAATTAAAGATGATAGTGCTTTTAATTCTGATTCATATAAATATACAACTTTAATGAAACCATTAGAAGCATTAAATATGGTATATCCTAATGATATAATAGATAGAGAAGATTTAGATACTATAAATAGTTTAAATATTAATCCTAGTGATTTAGTTGGTAAATCAGGATTATCTAAAATAATGTCTTACGAGCAAGATTTTAAATTAGGATATAGATACAATTATAAATTTAAAGATCCTACAATGGATAATATTTTTAGAAGAGATAATTTAAAAAAATATAGTTCTAAAATATCTAGTATAATTGATTCAATTGAAAATTCAAATGGTCCCATTATAATTTATTCTCAATATATTGATGGGGGTTTAATTCCTATGGCATTAGCATTAGAAGCATATGGATTTAAACGCTATGGTGATAGTAGATCTTTATTTCAAGATCCTGGAACAGAGGAATTAGATATTTATTCATATAAAACAAAGAGTGAAGCACTTAAAACTAATAATAATTTTAGATGTGCTAAATATATCATGATAACAGGCGATAAAATTTTATCACCTAATAAACAAGAAGAATTAAAATCATGTAATGATTCAAATAATATAAATGGTGAAAATATAAAAGTTATATTAATATCTAGTGCAGGAAGTGAAGGTTTAGATTTTAAATTTATTAGACAAATACATATTTTAGAACCTTGGTATAATATAAATAGAATAGAACAGATAATAGGTAGAGGAGTAAGAACTTGTAGTCATAAAGATATAAATTTATCAGAAAGAAATGTTCAAATATTTATGTATGGATCTATATTAAGTAATCCTAATATTGAAACAGTTGATTTATTAATATATAGAAAAGCTGAAGCAAAAGCTAAATTAATAGGTAATATAAGTAAAATCTTAAAAGAAGTCAGTATTGATTGTTATCTAAATCATGATTTAAATTTATTTAATGATGACAAATTTTCAAAATTAATTAATAATGAATTACAATTAAAATTATCAAATAACAAAATAATTAAATATAAAGTTGGCGATAAACCATACTCTTCATTATGTGATTATATGGAATCATGTGATTATAAATGTTATCCCAGTATAGATGAAATTGATAGTGATCAAGAAGACAATTTAAAAACATTTAATGATATTCATTTACAGACATTTAATAGTAAAATTATTAAAATTATAAAGGATCTTTTTTTGGAAAAATATTTTTATAGTAAATTTGAATTAATTAATTTAATTAATTTAAAAGATAATTTTTCATTATTAACAATTAATAATGTTCTTCATGAATTGGTAAATAATGAAATACAAACCGTATATGATAAATATGGTACACTTGGTAGAATAGTTAATATAGATGATTTATATATATATCAACCATTAAATTTAGATAATCAATTTACTTCAATATTTAATAGAAGTACAAATAATATTGATATTGTTGATTCTATAACATATGAACTTGGTGATCTAGAAAAAAAACCAATGAATAAAACTAAACAAGAAAATGTATTCATGGATGGTCAAAAAATATTAGAAGATTTTTGTTTTCATTATACTAAAATTAATTCTAACAATGATTTAAATTATTTTACTAAATCAGAAAATAGTAAATATAATTTATTATCATATGTAATAACCTTTAATAATAATAATAATAATATATTTGATTTCGATCCAATAATTTTAAAAGAAATAATAATAAATATTTTATTAGATAATTTAGATTTACAATCATATATGAATTTATTTAATTATATTTATAATACTTATAATGAATATCATGCTAATACTATATCAGAATATAATGAAAAATCAGATTATAATTGTAAAGAAATTGTTATGTATATAAAAAAAATTATAGATAAAAATGTAATACAAATTATTCATAATGACAAAACTATAAAGGCTATTATATTACCATTTAAAAGTGAATTTGAAGATTTTACTTTATATATTATAGAAAATATTAATAGAAATATTAATTTAAAAAAAGGAGAAAAAATGGATTATAATAAATTTATTGATAAAATTAAATCACAATATATAATTGACGAATCAAAATATGCAGATACTTATGCATTTATTAATAGTAATGAAAAATCAGAATTCTATAATTTTAAAATAATTTATAAAATATTTGAAAAAGATGACTATAAATATTCAAATGGGAGAGTTTGTCAAAATTTTCATACTATTAAAGATAAATATCAGTCATTTATGAACAAATTAATGGATAAAAAATTATATGATGAATTAATAAATAAAAAATTAGGAAAATATTTATGTATAATAGCTGAAATATATTTTAGATATTACGATATCATAAATCGTGATGAAAAAAAATGGTTTCTTACAATGAATCATTTTATTATTAATAAATTAAAAAAATAATATTAAATATATTTTAAAATTTAAAATTTAAAATTTAAAATATATAATATAAAATTGAATAAATTAAAGATATAATTATATATTAATATTACAATGAGTATTAATAAAATTTATACTAAAGTATTATTGACTGATAAAATTAGTATTCTATTTAATTTAGTTAACTCTAACATTTTTTATACTTTAGAAAATATGATTAAAAAAAAAGTAGAGGGTATTTGTATATGTGAGGGGTTTGTTAAACCTGGGTCAGTTAAATTAGTTACATATTCATCAGGTGAACTTTACACTAATTATGCAATATATGATATTACATATGAATGTTTAGTTGCAAATACTGTAGAATCTATGAATATAGATTGTATTGTTAAATCTATTACTAAAGTTGGGTTTAGAGCAGAAATCAATGAATCAGTCAGTCCATTAGTAATCTTTATTGCTCGTGATCATCATTTTGATAATGAATTATTTTCTAAAATAAAAGAAAATGATAGTATTAAAGTAAAAGTAATAGGACAAAGATATGAATTAAATAATAAATTTATTTCAGTTATTGCAGAACTAGTAGATATTAATAAATATTCTAATTCTAAGTTAGAATTAGAAACTATACAATAAATTTATAATTATTTATAAATAAATATAAAAAATTTTATATATATTTAATTAATATGGTAAATGATATTATAAATGATGTCGTTAATGATATTAGTACAAATTTAGAATTTAATCCAGATATATATCATGATGAATTAGATAAGTTAAGAAAAAAAATAGAAAATTTGTCAAATGAACATCAAATTGAAATTGCAAAGATTTTAAAAAAAAATAATATAAAATTAACAGAAAATAATAATGGAATCTTTATTAAATTAAATAATATACCAACTACAGTTATATATAAAATAAAAAAATATTTAGTATTTATTAACAATCAAGAAAATTTAATTAATATAGACGAAAATAAAAAAGAAATTTTAGAAAATAAATTTTTTAATTAATCTAAAATTTTTATATATTTTATAACTATTTAAAGATAAAATATTTTATTATATTAGATAATATTTAAATAAATGTATACTTTAAATATTAATCAAAAAATAAATATTTCTAATATTCAATGTTATATGTTAAATGAATTAAATAAAAATGATCTTAATAATACTATTACTCATAATAGTAATAATATTAAACAATATATACCAAAAAATTCTATATATACTAATTATAATAAATTAAAATCAAAATATCATGAAATTTTAGATAATAAAAAAAATTTATCTGATAAATTATTTTGGTTATTTTATAAAATATATAATAATTATTCTGATAATGATCTTAATTACATTAATATTTTTACTACTGAAAAAGAATTTAAATTAACAATTATTAATAAAATTAATTTAAATAAAGATTTATTAAAAAGTTATAAAATTCAAAAAAATTCTATTATTTCAGAATTAACTAATGAAAAAACTATATCACTTACTACTTTAAAAGCATTATGTATATTATATAATATTAATCTTCTTATTATTAAAGATAACAATACTTATACACGATTTACAAAAAATAATTCAGAAAATACCATTGATAATTTAGATAAATATCATATTATTAAACTTATATATAATAACCAATCTTCTATTAATAATAATTATAAAATTGAAGTTAATATTGATATAGATGAAATAAAAAATTCTTTATATAATTTTTTTTATCTTAATAATTTCGAAAAACCATTAAAATCTATTAGTTCTTATAAATTACCAGAAATTATTGAAATTGCAAATAAACTTAATATATCTATTATTAATTCTAATAATAAAAAAAAAACTAAAATTGAAATTTATTCTGATTGTTTAAAAAAATTATCATAATTTTTTTAAAATTGATTTATTATTTATTTTATAGAATATTAAATATATAATAAATAAATATATATATTTATGTCTAAACTATCTGATTCTAAACAAACTTTATCTAGTAAACAATTTAAAACTGTAATTGAATCTAGTGATGATAGTCAAAATACTAAAAATATAAAGAGACTTATTAATTTGTATTTAGTTAATATGAACAAATTATCTGATAATATGATACCCGAATTAGAAGTTAGATTTGGAACTAAAAAAATTCAATCATTGACTAAAATCGATTTTTATAATGTTATTAATGTTCTTTTACATTATAACTTTAAGTCTGTAAATGAAAATTATATTCTTAAAGTTATTTCTGATAACAATTACTCTCAAATTAGAACACAAATTAATGGACTACCTAACATACAACATTATTGTAAATATAATAATATTAATAATATTCTTGATTCAACTAATTTACAATTTATTGAAAAGGATTATTTTATTGATAATCAAAATAAAATTTATCCATTAGATATTGATGATTTTAACTTTAGACTTTCATATCAAATTGAAAAATATTATCAAATTAATGACTCTATTATTCAGGATTTGTTAAATAAATGGACTTCCACTAAAAAAGTTTTTAGATATATTAAGCGTTATGAATTTATTAATCCTGATTATCCATTTCTTATACATTGTAGTATTGTTAAAACATCTAGAATGAATAATGGTAAATTTATTCCACAATTTAATATTAAAGATTCTAACGTTTTTGATTCTATTGAACACTATGAAATTGAAATCGAATTTAATAATCCTATTATTGGTATTAATACACATTTTGATACCGGCATTAAACTTTATAAATCTTTAAAACAAGTTATTAAATATATTTTAATCGGTATACAACAAACCAATTTCCCTATTACAATTAGCCAACAAAAATCAGTTATTAATAATTATCTTAAAATTATTAAAAATAATGAATATGATCCCAATAAAAAAATATCAACTAGTGATTTTATTGGTCCTTCATCTTTAACATTGCAAATGATTAATATAATTAATACCAAAGATATTAATGATACTAATAAAAATATTCCTAATATTCGTACTAATTATACTGTAACTGATAAAGCTGACGGACTTAGAAAATTACTATTTATTAACGATGATGGTAAAATTTATTTAATTAATACTTTAATGAATATTGAATTTACTGGTTCTTTAACTAATAATAAAGATATCTTTAATACTATTATTGATGGTGAACATATATTACATAATAGAAAAGGTGAATTTATTAATTTATTTGCTTCATTTGATGTTTATTATATTAATAATAAAAACGTTACCACATTACCATTCATTAATATTGATAAACAAACTTCTGATAGTAAAAAAGATGATTCTAGATTAGTTATTTTAAAATCAATTATTAAAATTTTAGATAAAACTATATCATCTATTATTCCCTCATCTAAATCCTCTATTATTATTACTAATAAAAAATTCTATGCTAATAATGTATTTGTTGCTTCTAACATTATACTTAATAATGATAAAGAAGGATTAATTGAATATCCTATTGATGGGTTGATATTTACACCCACCAATACTGCTGTTGCTTCTAATAAACCAGGTATTATAGCACCTAATTTTAAAACAACTTGGAAAGAATCATTTAAATGGAAACCCCCTGAATTTAATACTATTGATTTCTTAGTTAAAATTCAAAAAAATGATTTCGGATCTTATAAAGTATCATATATACATAATCAAGGTACTAATTTAACTACCAACAATAATTATCTAAAATATTATACTTTAATTTTACATGTTGGTTTTGATGAAAAAAAACATGGTTATATTAATCCATGTAATGATATTATTAATGATAATATTAGTAAAAAATCTGATTATAAATATAACAATTATAAACCTGCTCGTTTTTATCCTACCAACCCATCTGATGAAAATGCTGGTATTTGTAATGTTATTGGTATATCTGATGATTCCGATAATTTAAAAATTTATACATTAGAAGGAGAAGAAATTGAAGATAATATTATAGTTGAATTTAAATATGATACTACTAAAGATCAATTTTGGAAATGGGTTCCTCTTAGAGTACGCTATGATAAAACATCCGAATTAAGAAATGGTGGAAAAAATTTTGGTAATGCTTATCATGTCGCTAATTCTAATTGGCAATCTATTCATAATCCTATTACTAATAAAATTATTACTACTGGAGATAATGTTCAATTACAGAATTCTGATGATGATGTTTATTATAATAAAGTTAATTCTAAATCTGAAACTCGTGCTTTAAGAGATTTTCATAATTTATATGTTAAAAATACATTAATAGAAAATATTTCAACTAAAGGTACCACTTTAATTGATTATGCATGTGGTAAAGCTGGCGATTTACCTAAATGGATTAATTCTAATTTAACCTTTGTTTTAGGTATAGATTTAAATAAAGATAATATTGAAAATAGATTAGATGGTGCTTGCGCTAGATATTTAAATTATTATAAAAAATATGATTCTATACCCAATGCTTTATTTATTAATGGTAATAGTTCACTTAATATCAAATCTGGTGAAGCATTTAATAATGATAAAAATAAACAAATTATTAAAGCTGTATTCGGAGAAGGTAATAAAAGTGATATACTATTAGGTAAAAGAGTATATAATAATTATGGCATATGTAAAGACGGCTTTAATATCTCTTCTATACAATTTGCTTTACATTATATGTTTGAAAATGAAACTATATTACATCAGTTTCTTAAAAATATTTCTCAATGTACTGCTTTAGATGGTTATTTAATAGGTACTTGTTATGATGGACATAATGTTTTTAAATTATTAAATGATATTACTATTAACAAATCTATTACTTTATTTAAAAATGATAATAAAATTTGGGAAATTACTAAAAAATATAGTTATTCTAAATTTAATGATGACGAAACATGTATTGGATATGCAATCGATGTATTCCAGGAAAGTATAAATAAAACATTTAGAGAATATTTAGTTAATTTTAATTATTTAAAACGATTATTAGAAAATTATGGATTTGTACCATTATCTGATAATGAATTAAAATCCTTTAATTTTAATAATTCTATTGGTGATTTTAATGAATTATATAAAAAAATGCAATCTAATTGTACTATGGATAAAACATTTATCAATAAAATAGGTAATGCTTTAAATATGTCTGAACAAGAAAAACAAATATCCTTTTTAAATAAATATTTTATATTTAAAAAAGTTAGAAATATTACTTCTGATGAAGTTTTAGATTCTACTGATAAACAGTCAAATATTACCGAAGATTTTAATAAAATTGATCAAACAGTTCAAAATATACAAAAAGATTCTATTCTTCAAAAACAACAAGAAAATTTAGATACCTTGAAAAATAAAATATCTATTGAGCAAAAATTAAAAAATGTTGAACAAAAAAATATACAAAAAGAATTAGAAAAACAAAAACTTAAACAACAAAAAGAATTAGAAAAACAAAAACTAAAACAAGAAAAAGAATTAGAAAAACAAAAACTAAAAGAACAAAAACAATTAGAAAAACAAAAACTAAAAGAAGAAAAACAATCAGAAAAAAAAAATAAAAAATCACAACAAACTACTATTATTTAATAATTTTATTTATTTTAATAATTAATTAATTTATTTATATTTATTTAATTATTAAAACAATCTAAAATTATTATTTTAATTATTATAGTTAATTTTAATTTATATTATTATGGCATATATTAATATACCATCTTTGAATTATGTTAATTTAAATTTTAATATTGTTTATAAAAATAATTATCAAACTGAAGAAAATATTTTTATGTCCAATTCATTACATCATTACTTAACTAATGTTAAAAAACAAATAGATATATATACTACATATTGGGATTATTATAAAAAAATTACTAATCCATATGAATTTATACATACACAAGTTCCTAATATTAAACAATCTATATGTAAATATAAACCTTTATCTAGATCTTTTTTTAAAATGATAGAAATTATTAATATTTTTTCTTTTTTAAATGAAAAAAATCCTATCAAAGCTTTTCATTTGGCAGAAGGACCTGGTGGTTTTATTGAAGCTTTTAATTATAAACGCGACAATGATAATGACAAATTTTATGGTATGACATTAATATCTGATGATGTTAATATTCCTTCTTGGAAAAAAAGTTCCAATTTTGTTAATAATAATAAAAAAATAATTATTGAATATGCTGACTCTAAAACCGGTGATCTTTTTTTAAAACAAAATTTACTTTATTGTTATAATAAATATTCTAACTCGATGGATTATATTACTGCTGATGGAGGTTTTGATTTTTCTGTAGATTTTAATAAACAAGAAGATTTATCTACTAAATTAATAATTGCACAAATTTTTTTTGCTATTATAATGCAAAAAAAAAATGGTAATTTTATACTTAAAATATTTGATATTTTTAAAATAAAAACTGTGGAAATTATTTTTTTGTTAACTAATTTATATGATTATGTATATATTTATAAACCATATACTAGCAGAATAGCTAATTCTGAAAAATATATTATCTGTAAAAATTATAAATTCAATAATATTAATATTAATAATATTATTATTGATAATTTTGATGAAATTATTAACAATATTGATAATATTTATTCATTATTTAATATTTCTATGCCCAAATTCTTTTTAAAAAAATTAGAAGAAATTAATGCTATATATGGACAACAACAAATTGAAAATATTAATAATACACTTAATATTATTAGAGAATATATTAATATTAAATATAATAATTATAATTATGATATTAATACTCATAATGACAATCATAATGACAATCATAGTCATAATATTTTTCAAAATTTTTCTAATATTTTAGATCTTTCTAATTCATTTATATATAATAATGATAATGATAATTATACTTATCATTGTGATAGTGAAAATAAATATATAGATAATGATAATGATAATGATAATGATAATGATAATGATAATGATAATGATAATACTAATACTAATACTAATACTAATACTAATACTAATGATAAATCTAGTGATTTTATATTAGATAATTTAAATTTTCTTAATATTCAAGATAACGTAGATACATATAAAAACATTGATAGTAAATTACATTTAGATAAATATAAATCTTATTGCAATAAAATATCATTATTATATGATAAATTTAATAATAAAATTAATATTTTGAAAAATATTAATATTCAAAAAAGCATTACTTGGTGTAACAAATATAATTTTCCTATTAATAAAATTTTTTTTAATAATTAAATAAATTTATAATTTTATTTTAATATTCTAATATTTGATTTCTTTTTTGTTTTACAATCACATTTATTTACTAACGATAAAGAAGTATTAAATAAATTTTCTTTTTTATTATAATCTGTCATTGCTATTTTACATCTTTTTGAATCTAAATCCTGTGAACAATATCTTATTGTTGCTATTCTATTTGAACTTGATACTGCACCTTGTGTCTGATATTTTTTATTTGACGGTTCATAAATTATTTTACAATTATTTTCATTACAATTTATATTATTCGAACCATTTAACGGTAAATTTTGATTAAATGTTTTACATTTCTTTTTTAGTAATTCTTTATGTGTTGTACTATATTTATTCTCTATTTTTACTGAATGTCCTAATGATGGTTTTATTATATTACAATTTTTATTACAATTATTACTATTATTTGTATTTAATATATTTATATTTCCTACTTGTAATATATTTAAATTTTCACAATTATTTGAATTTAAATAATTACTTATTATCATTGATCCTGGTTTATCTAAATTACCTATATATGATTGTTTACTAATACCACTTTTATTTGAATCTAAATCTATATATTGTTTCCTATAATGTTTTATTGGATTTGCTTTAAAACAATTACTACTACTTTCAGGTGGATTATTATCTATAGTTGTAATATCGTTTTTTATATTTTTTGATACTATTATTTTTTTATTATCTTCTAATCCTTTCCATTTAACAATAGCTTCTGATTCTGAATTATAATAATATGCTGTATTATTATTTTCACCTTTACTATACAATTTCATTATATAATATTATATATAATATATTATATAATAAAAATGAATATATTAAAAAAAATATATAACTTTATTTATAATAATTTTTTATTTTTTATAATTACTATTTTTATAATTTATTTTATTTATTATTATTATTCATTTAAAATTATAGAACCATTATCAAAAGAGGACGATAAAGAAGCATCTGAGCAAACTGAAATACGTTATACTATTATGGAAAATTTGTAATTTTATTTTTATATTATCAATCTTACTATTAAATAATATTTAGTAAATATTATTTATAATATTAATATTATATAATATTAATATTATGACTGAAAAATCTATTGATGATAGATGTGTTACTCAAAGTTATTCAGGTATATCTCATGATTATCGTAAATGTACGAACGATTATGAAGATGTCCTCGACGATGGTCTTATGAATAGTGCGGGTAGTATGAACGCTGATGGACCTAAAGCTGTATTCTCTGGTATGCTTACTTTTGCTACTGCTTTTACTGGTAATCCTGCCGGTTCTATAAAAAGCAGATGTAAAGGTATATTAGGTAATAAATATTTTATTAAACAACCTGCTAAATGCAGTAATGATAGATATTCAAATGAATATATTCATAAATGGATTAATAATGTACAAACATATAATCCTTTTACTGGTCAAACATCAAAAACCCCTTTAGGTCTAATACCTTCTGTTATTGGTTCCGTCGCATCTGTTAGACCTTCAGCTTTATTAGATGCAATTACTAATTCACCTAGTCAACCATGTATTAAAGTTGATTTACCTTGCCATGTTATATATTTTAAAAAAGAAAAAGATGAATTTACTGCAAATTTATCTGGTCCAGATGATGCCTCATTGGATGTTACTAATGAATCTCCTTCTAAAACAATTACATTAGAACAATTTGATCGAATATTAATATATGGTGGTCATGGTTGGAATGAAGCTAAAAAACAAGAATATATTGCTCTTAGAAATGAAATTTTAAAAGAAGAAGAAGCTAGAAAAGCTAATAAAGAATCATTTACAAATATTAACAATAATGATAGTATTTATCAATCTATATATAAATATTTAGAATCTAATAAAGAATTACTTAATTTTCAATATGATGAAAATACTATAAAAAAAAAAAATATTAATTCATTTAATAACAAAATAATATTCGATATATATTATATTACATTATTTGCATTTTTAATTTTTTTAATTCTTAAAATTAGCAATAAAAAATTAATTTAATTGTTATAATAATTATAAAGCATATTATTGTTATTTTTGTTATTTATTTCACCTGATAATATTGAATTTTCATATAATTTTCTAAATACATCCGGTGGAGCATTACTCCCTACTTTTATTAGATTTTTTTGTATTAAAAAATCTTTTATTTCATTTAATGGTTTACTTTTTAGTTTTCTAATTTCATTTCTTATATTTTTTTGTGTCTCTTTATTTTTAATTAATATAGAAATTTTTCTAGTATCTTTATTTTTACCCAGTTTATATATTTTTTTTCTACTAATTCTATTTATTTTTGGAATATTTTTTAATTTTAATATATCATCTTTATCATCTTTATTATCTATATTATCTATATTATCTATATTAT